>Ga0209400_1000359_pt1 | contig 39376 bp, 24 predicted proteins | sample M_130807_EF_Meta_FD_187313 | JGI IMG/M metagenome (GOLD analysis project Ga0209400, IMG submission 187313) | Freshwater microbial communities from Lake Montjoie, Canada to study carbon cycling - M_130807_EF_MetaG (SPAdes) (version 2) | ecosystem: Environmental > Aquatic > Freshwater > Lake... | reverse complement strand
CGAGTACCTCCGCGCCCACCGTGCGGTCGATGACCCCGGTCTTGTCATGGCCGAGGTCCAGGTGTGCATCATGATGGACATCGAAGGCCTCGGATCCCAGCATTCGCTGCAGGGACTGATGCTCCACTGCGCACGCGCGGCGCGCGCATTCGGCGAGGGATCCCCGCGCACCGTCAATGCGCGATGGAACCTCGCCTACTCGTGCGTGAACCAGGGCTTCGTCAAGGACGGCTACGACGCCTACATCGACCACCTGTGGCCGGAGTACCGTCGCCAGGTTCCCTCCGACGGGCTCCGTGCGTGGTACCTGGCCTACTTCGCGCCGGTGGCGTTCATGGTGGCCGACTACGACACGGCCTACGCCTGTGCGCTGACGCAGCTTGCCGACGAGATCGATGCGGGCGGTCCCGCCACGGGCGGTGTCTGCCAGCTGTCCGCCCGCGTGCTTGCCGGCGTGCTGGCCGTGTGGGGAGACGAAGCCGGCGCCCAGGAGGTGGAGCGGCGCTTCAAGGTGCAGCGCGTGCCGGAGTGCATGGAGCAGTGGTGATCGGGGATCGGCGCGGCGGCAGTACCCGCGTGGTACACCCTGCGCAGGAGAATCCCATGCGCACCACCGTCCTTGCCGTTGCCTGCCTCTTCCCGCTCGCCTTCGCATCGCAGGGCTTCGCGCAGGGTGCGCCCGCCGCGGCACCGCCGGCGCCGAAGGCCGCCGAGCCCGCCCCGTGGCCGAAGGACGCCGCGGCGATTGATGCGCTCGGTGCCAAGCTGGTGGAGGAGTTCTTCCGCCGCATCGTGGCCAAGGACTGGGCAGCCATCGACGCCGCCAGCCTGCCGACGCTGCAGCGCATCGGCTTCGAGGGCGCCTTCGACCGCGCCACCAACCTGGAGTCGCTCAAGGAACTCGGCCTCACCATGGCCAACGTCACCGAATTGCACGCCACCCGGGCCGGCGATGCGCTGGTGGTGACCTGCCAGGTGCAGGCCGACTCCACGCGCGATGGGCAAAAGCTCCCCAAGGCTGCGGCCTCGCGCCTGGGCGTCTGGCAATGGTCCGACGGCGCGTGGCGCATGGCGGCGTGGGCCGCGCTCAACATGCCGGCCGTTCGCCCGGTGCCCGGCAAGCCGCGCTTTGCGGGTGACGAGGCGCTGAACAAGGAAGGCACGGAGATGGTCGCGCGCTTCCTGGGCGCGCAGCACCGCAAGGAGCTCGAGGCGTTCGACGGAATGCTGGCCGAGGGCGTGCAGGTGGTGAACTTCAAGGGACAGAAGCTGCGCGCGGACATGATCAAGGGCGCCAAGTACGCCACCTGCGAGGCCCCGTCCATCGTGGACGCCCGCGCCACCCGCACCGGCGCCATCACCGTGGTCACCTGCAACCTGTCCATGGGCCAGAAGGTGGGCATGGAGACGCTCCCGGCCGATCCGGCGCCGTTCATGGCGGTGTTCCAGGGCACGGGTGCTTCGGCGAAGGTGATTGCCCTCGCCAACACCAATCGTCCGAAGTGACCGGGCGCACCGGCGCCCCGTTCACTGGTCGCGAAGCGATCGCAGCCTGCGCGCGAGGAGCGCCCGGCCCTCGGCGAAGTCGCGGTGCGCCGTGGCCAGGCTGATGCCCACCATCGCGGCAACGCGGTCCATGGCGATCCCCGCCACGGAGTGAAGCGTCACCACCTCCATCTGCCGCGGGTGGGTGGCGGCCTGCTCGATCATGGCGCGCTCCAGGAGCTCGAGGTCCGCGCGCGGCGTTTCGCTCCCGTCCGGCGGCGTGTCGTGCAGTTCGTCCTCGGCCTGCGTGTCGAGCCGATGCGTCAGCCGCACGTCGCGCTTGGCGGCCAGCCGGTTCCTCCGCCGGTCGGCGATGACGCGCGTCATGAAGACGCTTGCCAGGCCGCGCAGGTGGGAATCGGTGGCAGGGAGGTCGCGCTGGTCCATGAGACGGATCACCGTCTCGGTCACCAGCGATGTGGGTGCCAGCGCCGCCGCGCCGAAGCCCGCGGTCTCGTGCTCGGCGCGCAGCGTGCGCTGTGCGATGTCCCTGAGCTGCGCGTAGTGCTGGCTCACCAGTTCGGCGAAGGCACGCCGGCGCTCGGGGTCGTTCAGGTCTGGCTGCAGTTCCATGGCCCGTTCACACCCCGCGCGTCTGCGGTTCCCAGATGATCTTGTGGAGCTGCGTCTGCATGCGCACGGGCAGGCGGTCGGCCACGATCCACTCCGCGAGCGAGCGCGGCGAGAGGCCAGGGCAGCCCGCGATCTCCGTGCCCTTCGGCTGCGCCCACGCGGCGCTCAGGAGGATGGCGCCCAGGCGCCCCTCGCGCACGCGCTCCGCCAGGTGGTGCTCGGCGATCCTCGCCTTGGCCCACTCGTAGTCGGCGCGGTCGGTGAGGACGAACTTCACCTCGTCGCGGCCGCGCAGGTCGGCCAGGTTCTGCCAGAGGTTGCGCTCGGCCTCGCCGCTGCCGGGCGTCTTGATGTCGAGGATCCGGATGGCGCGCGGGTCGCAGGGCGCAATGTCCACCGCACCGGAGGTCTCGATCAGCACGGTGAGGCCGCGCTCGCAGAGGACGCGCACCAGGTCGAAGGAGCGCTTCTGGGCCAGTGGTTCGCCGCCCGTCAGTTCCACCAGCGGGCAGCCGGTGGCGGCCACGGCATCCACGATCTCCGCGATGGTGGCGGTGCGGCCCTCGCGGAAGGCGTACTCCGTGTCGCAGTAGGTGCAGCGGAGCGGGCAGCCTGTCAGGCGCACGAAGACGCACGGGGCACCGGCCCAGGTGCTTTCGCCCTGGATGGAGTGGAAGATCTCGTTGAGGCGCAGCGTGCCGGCAAGTACGTCGCCTGCCGCGGCCGTTGCCGCTGCGCCGAGCACCGATCCCGCCGCGGCCGCCTTGGCGCCGTGGCACGTGGGCATCAGGTGCTGGAGCGGGTTGGTCTGCATGTGGCTCTGCGCAAGGTACGGGCAACCCGCAAAAATGCAGCGGGAGGCGCCGATCGGCGCCTCCCGCGAATGCCCAGAAGAGGACTCGAACCTCCAAGGGATTGCTCCCACCAGCACCTCAAGCTGGCGCGTCTGCCAATTCCGCCACCTGGGCAGGCTCCCGACCACGGAGATGGCTCCGTGCGAGGGGAGGGAGAGTATAGCAAACGACCCCCGCCATCGGATGGCGGGGGTCGAAGGTGATAACACGAGGGGAAGTCGCTGCGGAGGGTTGGGCCGCGAAGCATCAGCCCCAGTCGCCGAGCAACAGCCCCAGGTCGGTGCCATTGGTGGTGCCGTCGCCGTTGATGTCGGTGACGCCCGGCTGACCCCAGCCGCCGAGGATCCTGCCGAGATCGCTGCCGTTGACGACGCCGTCGCCGTTCAGGTCGGCGGGGCGGGATGCCTGGCAGTTGATGCCGACGAGGCGGAAGTCATCGATGGCGGCTTCCACCACGGCGCCCGTGTAGTCGCCTGCACGGAAGCGGAACTTCACCTGCGCGGTCGGCGTGATCAGCCCGTTCAGCTTGAAGGACTTCTTCACCCAGGCCGCGGTCTCGCCGACGGCCTGGCTGACGGTCTCCAGGTTCACCCACGTCAACCCGTTGTTGGCGGAGACGTCGATCGGGAACGTGTTGGTGGCGGGATTGGGGCCAAGGTTGTTGGAGTACCAGAGCCAGTAGCTGACCTCGACGTCCGAGTAGCCGCTGCAGTTGAACGTGGGCGAGACGAGCGTGGTCGTGCCGCTGTCGACGTCGGCGGCGCTGAGGGTTCCCGCCGGCGTTCCTTGGCCGGTGAACCAGCAGTTGACGCCCTGTCCGACCGTGTGGTCGTCTTCCGGCTGCGCGCCGGTGCCGATCGGATCGCCCAGCACCCACTGGCCCGTGGTGGCGGTGTCGCCCGGCGCGCCCGAGGTCCACGTACCCGTACCCTCGAAGTCATCGAGGCTCATGGTGCTCGCGGACGCGGCCACCGGCACCAGGTACGTGGTCACCGGGGCATCGCTCGGCGTGGTTGCAGTGAGGCCGGACGTGGTCTGCACGGACACGTAGTAGCTCGCCGTGGAAGGGCACGAGGCCGCGGGGAAGTACGCCGTGTACTTGTTCGAGCCGATCGAGGTCATCGGGTAGGCAGTGTGGGTGGTGGCTGCGCCGACCTTGACCCACAGCTTGGCCGTGGACGGGTTGGCCGTCCCCGCGATCGGGTCGATCTTCACCACCAAGGCCGTGGACCCGTTCGGGGAGGCGTTTGCCGGCTGCCCGTTCGGGAACGAGAAATTCAGCAGCGTGATCGCCGGAACGCCCAGGCCGTGCATGGTGAACGCGTCGTTGATCGCCGTGTAGTTGGGCGTGCCGTTGTTGATGTCGGCATCGTTGTCATCGAGCGTGAGGAAGTCGACGGTGATGTCGCTGGCGATGGTGCTGATCGCGCCGTGCAGCGGGATGGAGTTCACGGCCAGTCGCGACAGCATCGTGCGGTAGGTGGAGGGGTACAGGGTGCGAAGGCGGTTCCGGAGGTCCCACACGCAGCCGGAGATGAGCTGGCCGCAGTCGTGGATCTCGCTGCCGCAGGGAGTGCCGTACGCGGTCGACCCGGTGGAGCACTGGGTCGCACTGAACTGGCAGGTGTTCTGCGCGGTGCGGTCGCCCCTCGCGCAGGTCTGGAAGCCCACGCCCAGCTGCGGCGCGTCGCTCAGGAGCACGGCGTGGACGTCGCCGATGCCCTCGCCGTACGCGCCCTGGCCGGAGCCGCCCTTGCTGACCACGTTGTGGCCGTACTCGTGCGCCACCACGTCGCCGAAGGCGGAATTCGCGCAGCCGCTGCCCGCGATGAAGAAGTTGATGGTGTTGCCGGTGTAGTACGCGTTGCAGACGTCCGCCAGGTTGCAGTTCACCTGGAAGCTGCTGGGCTGCGTCGACACGGTCGGATAGCTGGGAGAGGCGGCCACCACCATGTCGCGGGTCTTGTTCGCCATGATGTAGCCGTTCACCTGCGAGCGCTCGGTCTCCACGGTGTTGGCCGAGTTGAACACCGGGTTCCAGCTGGCGCCGTCGTTGGCGGTGGTGCTCAGGGTCAGCGTGGCGGCGCCGTTGTTGGTGGTGGTGAACCAGCGGCCCACCAGCGTGGTGGTGTAGGTGGAGCCTGCCGCGCCCGCAGGGATGCTGAAATTGCCATCGATGTCGCAGTAGACCGTGGTGCTGCCGGTGACCACCTTGGCGTACGGGATGGCGGTGCTGACCTCGGCCACGCAGGTGTCGGCCGTGAAGCCGGGCGTGGCGTTGCCGGTCACGCGGCCCGACACCGAGTGGAAGATCATGTTCTCCTCGTGCAGGATCTCGCCGGTCCTGGCGTCGATCACGAACTCGATGCGCTGGTGGTTGGCCGGATCGTTCGGTCCGCCCGCCTCGCCGGTGACGAGCACCGCCAGGCGCGGTGCGGCCTTGATGCGGTCCACGCCCGCCCAGACGACGTACTGCGCGGGGCCGAACTCCGGCTGCGCACGGAACTCGGCGACCGCATTCCGTGTCCAGAGCTTGGCGCTCGGCAGCGTGCCGATCTTCACGCCGGCCAGCTGGTCCTCCACGCCGCGCACGTCCCACAGCGTGCTGGAGGCGAGCACCGCGGGGAAGCCAGGCTCGTTCCGCGTGAGGATGATCAGGCCCGCCCGGTAGACCGGGATGCCCTTGACCTGCTGCGAGAAGTACACGCCGGTGAACGTGAAGTTGCCGAAGTCGTCCGGCATGAGCTGCAGCAGGTGCTCGCCTGCCTCGAAGGGGCCGATCGGCGCCAGGTCGGCGGGAGCCACCCCGTACAGGGCGAGCGCCTGCTCGTCGATGAACTTCAGTGCGCTCTCGCTGGGCGAGTTGCCGGAGGCGAAGTGCCCGTACACGCGGGCGATCTGGTCGCCGTGGCGCAGGATGCCGCAGTTGGGGTGCGCCTCCTTGAACAGCGTGTCGTTCGCCGGCTCGATGCCGGGCGTCGGTGCCACCTGTGCGGAGGCAGCGCGCGGAGCGAACGTGGGAAGCACGAGCGTGCACAGTGCGAGCGTGCCGCTCGCGAGGACCCGGGAGATTTCGTTCATCGTGTTGGTTCCGGAAGAGCCGCGCCTGCGGCAATGTTGCGCGCAATCAGGCGATCGCGTGCTGGAATAATACAACGGCAGGGGCTGCTGCTTGGTGGCAGCCCCTGCCGTGAGAACTCTTGGCGCAAAGCCCTGGTCACGTCAACCCCAGTCGCCGAGCATCACCGCCAGGTCGGCACCGTCGGTGTTGCCGTCGCCGTTGAGGTCGCCGCTGGCAGTGCCCCAGTAGGCGAGCAGGATGCCGAGGTCGATGCCGTTGACGACGCCGTCGCCGTTCAGGTCGCCGGCACGGGCCACCGGGCAGGTCAGGCCGACGAGGCGGAAGTCATCGATGGCGGCTTCCACCACGGCGCCCGTGGCGTCGTTGGCACGGAAGCGGAACCTCACCTGCGCGGACGGCGTGATCAGCCCGTTCAACTTGAACGACTTCTGAACCCATCCGGCGGTGTCGCCGGCGGCCTGGCTGACGGTCTCCAGGTTCACCCACGTCACGCCGTTGTCGGCGGAGACGTCGATCGGGAACGTGTTGGTGGCCGGGTTGGCGCCCTGGTTGTTGGAGTACCAGCGCCAGTAGCTGACCTGGACCTCGGCGTAGCCGGTGCAGTTGAACGCGGGGGAGACCAGCGTGGCCACGCCGCCGTCGACGTCGGCCGCGCCGACGGTCCCGCCCGCGGTGCCCTGGCCGGTGAACCAGCACTTGACTCCCGGTGCCGCCGTGTGGTCGTCCTCCGGCTGCGCGGTGGTGCCGACGGGGTCGGCGAGCACCCACTGCCCGGTGGTGGCGGTGTCGCCCACGGCGCCCGAGGTCCACGAGGCGGCGCCTTCGAAGTCGTTGGCGTTGATGTCGGTGGACGACCCGGCGACCGGGACGGTGTAGATGGATACCGGTGCGTTGCTCGGCGCGCTCACCGTGGTGCCGGCCGTCGTCTGCACCGACACGTAGTAGCTCATCGTCGTCGGGCAGGTGGCCGCCGGCAGGTTCACCGTGTACGTGTTCGACGCGCCCGCGGTCATCGGGTAGGCCGTGTACGAGGTGGCGCTGCCGGACTTGGCGTACAGCTTGGCCGTGGACGGGTTGGCCGTCGCGGCCAGCGGGTCGATCTTCACCGTGAGGACCGTGGAGCCGGACGGCGACGCCAGCGTCGGCTGCCCGCTCGGGAACGAGATGTTCAGGAGCGAGATGGCCGGGCCGGGCAGGCCGTGGATGGTGAAGGAGTCGTTGATCGACGTGTAGTTGGGCGTGCCGTTGCTGATGTTGGCATCGTCGTCGTCGAGCGTCAGGAAGTCGACGGTGATGTCATTGGCGATGGTGGCGATGGCGCCGTGCAGCGGGATGGAGTTCACGCACAGCCGCGCGAGCAGGGTGCGGTACGTGGCGGGGTAGAGGGTCGCGAAGCGGTTGCGGAGGTCCCACGCGCAGCCCGAGATCAGCTGGCCGCAGGAGTGGATCTCGCTGCCGCAGGTGGCGCCATACGAAGTCGTTCCCGTCGAGCATCCCGACGCGCTGAACTGGCAGGTGTTCTGCGCGGTGCGGATGCCGTTGGCGCAGGTCTGGAAGCCGATGCCCGTTGCAGGGTTGTCGCTCAGGAGAAGCCCGAAGATGTCGCCCATGCCTTCGCCGTAGGCACCCTGGCCGGAGCCGCCCTTGGCGACGCAGTTGTGACCGTACTCGTGTCCGACCACGTCACCGAAGGCGGTGTTGGTGCAGCCGCCGCCCGCGATGTAGAAGTTGATGGTGTCGCCCGTGTAGTACGCGTTGCAGGTGCTGGCAAGGTTGCAGTTCACCTGGAAGCTGCTCGCCTGGGTCGAGACCGTGGGGAAGCTGGGGCTGGCGCTCACCACCATGTCGCGCGTCTTGTTTGCCATGATGTAGGCGTTCACCTGTGCGCGCTCCGCTTCCACGGAGTTGGCCGCGTTGAACACCGGGCTCCAGTTGGCGCCGTCGCTCGCGGTGGTGCTCAGGCTGAGCGTGGCCGCGCTGTTGTTGGTGGTGGTGAACCAGCGGCCGACGAGCGAGGTCGTGTAGGTGGCACCCGCCGCGCCGGCGGCGATGCTGTAGTTGCCGTCGACATCCGTGTACACGGTGGTTGCACCGGTGACCACGCGCACGTACGGGATTCCCGTGCTGGCCTCGGCTGCGCACGTGTCCGCGCCGTAGCCGGTGGTGGCGAGTCCCGTCACGCGGCCGGCGACTGCGTTGCAGATCTTGGTTTCCTGGTGCAGGATCTCGCCGGTCTTGGCGTCGACCACGAACTCGATGCGCTGGTGGTTGTCCGGATCGGTGGGGCCGCCCGCCTCGCCGGTGACCAGCACTGCCAGGCGGGGTGCCGCCTTGATGCGGTCGATGCCGGCCCAGACCACGTACTGCGCGGGGCTGAACTCCGGCTGCGCGCGGAACTCGGCCATGGCGTTGCGCGTCCACAGCTTGGCGCTCGGCAACGTGCCGATCTTCACGCCGGCCAGCTGGTCCTCGAAGCCACGCACGTCCCAGAGGCTGCTCGAGGCAAGCACGGCGGGGAAGCCGGACTCATTGCGGGTCAGGACGATGAGGCCTCCCTTGTAGACCGGGATGCCCTTCACCTGCTGCGCGAAGTAGACGGCGGTGAACTTGAAGCTGCCGAAGTCGTCGGGCATCAGCTGCACGAGGTGCTCGCCGCCCTCGAACGGGCCGATCGGCGCCAGGTCGGCGGGGCTCACGCCGTAGAGGCTGAGCGCATGCTCGTTGATGTAGCTCAGCGCACTCTCCGACGGCGAGTTGCCCGATGCAAAGTGGCCGTACACGCGGGCGATCTGGTCGCCGTGGCGGAGGATCCCGCAGTCCGGGTGGGTGTCCTTGAAGGCGACGTCGTTCGCCGGTTCGAGTCCCGGGGCCACCTGGGCCGATGCCGGGAACTGAACGAAGGCTGCGAGAGCGAGGGTGCCGAGCGCGAGGATTCTGCTGTTCGTGTGCATGGGTGTTGCTCCGTGTGTGGGCCCGACTTCGGGCGCGTGTGGGGCGTTGTCCTTCAGTCGCAGGTTCAGGTCAGTTGCTCCAGGCGGCCAGCAGCCGTCCGAGATCGTCACCGCCGATGACGCCGTCGCCGTTGAGGTCGCCGGTACCGGAGCCTCCCCAGTTGGAGAGCATCATTCCGAGGTCACCGCCGCCGACGACCCCGTCGTTGTCGAGGTCCGCCGGGTTGTTGAGGTTGCAGGTGTAGGTATCGATGCGGAAATCGTCGACGCCGGCTTCCACCGTGGAGTCGGTGCCGGTGTCGGACGCGCGGAATCGGAACCGCACCTGCGCGCTGGGGGTCACGTAGTCGGACACCGTGAAGGTGCGCTGCACCCAGTCGCCTGCGTTGGTGCTCACGGTCTCCATGTTCACCCACGTGACGCCGTTGTCGGCGGAGACTTCGACCACCATCGTGTCGCCGGTGGATGCCACGCCGTTGGCCTGCCAGGCGGCGAACCAGCGCCAGTAGCTGACGCGCGCGCCGGAGGCCGCGCTCAGGTCGAAGGCAGGGGTCACCAGCGAGGTGGTGCCGCCGTCGATGTCCGCCTGGGTGCGGGCCGTCGTGTTGGTGCCTGCGGCGGTGCCGTTGCCCGTGATCCACGCCTTGACGCCGGTTCCGGCGGTGTGGTCGTTCTCAGACTGGCACTTCGAGCCGGTGGTGCCGAAGCTGGTGCCGAACGGATCGGCGCACACCCAGATGCCGTTGGACGCGGTGTCTCCCGTGGAGCCTGCCGTCCATCCACCGTTCGATGCCTCGAATTCGAGGTTCGCGATCGACTGCGCGGTGGAGGCCTCGATGGCGGAGTAGAACGCCGTGGGAGCGCTCGGCGGGTCCGTGATCGTCGTTCCGCCGTAGGTGTCGCAGGCCACGTAGAACTGCTTGGTGGCGAGGCAGGTGCCGGCCGGGATGTTCACCGTGTAAGTGTTGTTTCCCAGTGCCGTCATGGGCGTGACGGTCCATGTGGTCCCGGTTGCTTCCCTCGAGAAGATGCGGGCCGTGAAACCGTTCGGATTGTCGCCGTACGCAGTGATCTGCACCTTCAGGCTGGTGGATCCGTTCGGCTCCACCTGGCTCGGGACGCCGTTCGGGTAGGTGAAGTCGAAGACCCGCAGCGCCGGCCCCGGGAGCCCATGCAGCGTGAACGAGTCGTTGATCGCCGCGTAGTTCGGGGTGCCGTTGGCCAGGTTCGAGTCGTTGTCGTCGAGCGTCAGGAAGTCGATCGTGATGTCCGAGGCGATGGTCGTGATGGCACCGTGGAGCAGGACGGAGTTCACGCACAGCCGGGCGAGCATGGTGCGGTACGTGGCGGGGTAGGCGACTGCGAGGCGGTTGCGGAGGTCCCACACGCAGCCCGAGATCAGCTGGCCGCAGGAGTGGATCTCGCTGCCGCAGGTGGCGCCGTAGGCGGTGGACCCGGTGGCGCACGACGTGGCGTTGAACTGGCAGGTGTTCTGCGCAGTGCGGATGCCGTTGGAGCAGGTCTGGAAGCCGACGCCCGTGGCCGGGATGTCGCTCAGGAGCAGGCCGTGGATGTCACCCATGCCCTCGCCGTACGCGCCCTGGCCGGAGCCGCCCTTCTCGACCACGTTGTGGCCGAATTCGTGCGCAACCACGTCGCCGAACGCGGTGTTGGCGCATCCGCCGCCAGCCGTGTAGAAGTTGATCGTGTTGCCCGAGAAGTACGCGTTGCAGGTCTGCGCCAGGTTGCAGTTGATCTGGAAGGTGCTTGCCTGCGTCGCTACGGTGGGGAAGGTGGAGTTCGCCACCAGCACCATGTCGCGGGTCTTGTTGGCCATGATGTAGGCGTTCACCTGCGCGCGTTCGGCTTCCACGGTGTTGGCGGTGTTGAACTGCGGGCTCCACGTGGCGCCGTCATCGGCGGTGGTGCTCTGCGTGAGCGTGGCGGCGCTGTTGTTGGTGGTGGTGAACCAGCGGCCGACGAGTGAGGTGGTGTAGGTGGCGCCCGCCGCGCCGGCGGCGATCGAGTAGTTGCCGTCGACATCGGTGTAGGCAGTGGTGCCACCGGTCCGGACCTGGACGTACGGCAGGCCGGTGTCGGCCTCGGTGGCGCAGGTATCGGCTCCGTAGCCGGTGGTGGCCACGCCCGTCACCCGTCCGGTGACGGCGTGGTAGATCTTGGTTTCCTGGTAGAGGATCGCGCCGGTCTTGGCGTCCACCACGAACTCGAACCGCTGGTGGTTGTCGGGGTCCGAGGGTCCGCCGGCCTCGCCGAAGAAGTGCACGGCCAGGCGCGGCTCCGCACGCACGCGGTCGGCGCCGGCCCAGATCACGTAGTTGGCGGGGCTGAACTCCGGCTGGTTGCGGAATTCGCTGAGTGCGTTGCGCGTCCAGAGCTTGGAGTCGGGCAGGCGGCCGATGCTCACGCCGGCAAGCTGCTCCTCGATGCCCGCCACGTCCCACAGCGTGCTCGATGCAAGCACCGCGGGGAAGCCGGGCTCGTTGCGCGTGAGCACCAGGAGGTTGCCGCGGAACACCGGGATGCCCTTGACCTGCTGCGCGTAGTACACGCCGGTGAACTTGAAGTTGCCGAAGTCGTCCGGCATGATCTGCACCAGGTGGTCACCGGACTCGAAGGGGCCGATGGGCGCCAGGTCCGCGGCATTGACGCCGAAGAGCTCCGCCGAATGCGCTGCGAGGAATGCCTGCGCGCTCGCGGCGGGAGAGTTGCCCGACGAGAAGTTGCCGTACACGCGCGCCACCTGATCACCGAGGCGAAGGACCCCGGATTCGGGATGCGCATCGCGGAACGACTCGACGGCCGGCGGCAGGCTCGACGGCACCGCGGAGAGGTCGGTGGGGAGCGCAAGGTCAACGGCAAGCGCGAGGGTCGTGGTAGAGGCGGCGAGGAGCGCGGTGAAGAAGATCGGTCGCATGTGGGGGCTGCTATTCATTGTGGGGAAGTGCGTGGGGTTGGGTCGGGGCGTGCGCTCCGGCCGGTCAGTGGGGGTATCCGCGAACTGCACACTCCGCCGGGCGCCGCCAGGCGTCCGGCGAACTGATAATGAACATTCCGATCATTCCACGTATCGGGGACGGGGGCAACCGCGGGATCCCCGATTCTGTGGAGGAATGTCGTCCGATAGGCGCAGCGGCGGTCATGCCTCCTATACTCGTCCCATGGCCGGCGGTTCGTCAGCACATGTCCCGAATGAGCCGACTATCGAGAATCGCCAGTCGCGGCACGACTACGAGATCGGCGAGACCCTGGAATGCGGCATTGAGCTTCTGGGAACCGAGGTCAAGAGCATCCGGGCCGGAAAGGTAAGCCTGGCAGAGGGTTACGTCAGCGCCACGGGGGAGCCGCCGGCGCTTTCGCTCCATTCGGTGCATATTGCCGAGTATCCGCCCGCCGGGAAGGCCGTGCAGCATGAGCCGGTGCGGGTCCGCCGCCTCCTGGCGCACCGGAAGGAAATCCGGAAGTTCGCGGAGGAGGTGAAGCGGAAGGGCTTCACGATCGTGCCGCTGAAGATCTATTTCAAGAACGGGCGCGCCAAGCTCCTGATCGGGCTCGGCACCGGCCGCAAGTCCGCGGACAAGCGCCAGGCGATCGCCGCGCGCGAGATGAAGCGGGACATCGACCGCGCCATGCATCGGCGGAAGTGAACCGTGACGCGCGCGCGTCCGGTGTGCCCCCGGGGTGCTCGATCGATTCACTTGCGGACGATGATGGTCTTGCCGCGGTCCGCCTCGCGGCGTCCCTCGATGCAATCCGCGATGACGTGTGCCACCGCCTCGGGCGGCAGCGTCTTCGCTTCCGGCAGCATCGAGACCGGGAAGTTCCGGCGCAGCATCGGGGTCTCGATGGCACCCGGGTTGATGCAGAAGGCGCGGATGCCCAGTCGAGCACCCTCGCCATGCATGCTCCGCACGAAGCTGTCCACCGCACTCTTGGCGGCTGCGTAGGCAAAGAACCCGTTGAAGGGATCCGAGCTCGCCAGCGAGCTGACGTTGACGACGCAGCCGGCGCGGCGCTCCATGAAGTGCGGCCATGCGCGCACGATCAGGAATGCCGGTGCGAACGCGTTGTGGAAGAAGACCTCCTCCAGCAGTTCGTCGGTGGTGTCCTGGATGCGCACCAGCGGCGCCGTGCCCGCGCAGTTGACGAGGTTGTCGAGGTGCCCGCGCTCCGCAAGGGTGCGGTCCACCACCGAGTGCGCCAGCCCGCTGTCTGCCAGGTCGCCGTGCATCACGAGCGGCGCAGCGCCACCCGCGGCGACGCACGCGGCGGCGGTCTCTTGCAGCTTGCTCTCGGTGCGGCCGGCAAGGGTGAGTGCGTGGCCGCGTGCGGCCAGGTCGATCGCCACCGCGCGGCCGATGCCGCTTCCTGCGCCGGTGACGATGGTGACGGGGCTCGAGGTGGTCATGGCGTGTGCTTCGTCCGCGGGGCGGGGCCGGATTCCCGGTGTTTCACCCGCCGGTGAAGATCCGCATCACATCGTTGTAGAACGTGAACAGGAACAGGGTTCCCAGGAGGAGCAGGCCCACCATGGTGGCTGCGTTCTGGAACCGCAGCGAGGGCGCGCGACCGGCCAGCTTCTCGTAGAGCAGGTAGAGGAACAGCCCGCCGTCCACGATGGGAAGCGGCAGGAAGTTCAGCACCGCCAGGTTGACGCTGATCATCGCCAGGAAGAACACCAGGTACATGGCACCGCGGTCCACCACGCGTGCGCCGAGGTGGACAATGCCCACCGGGCCGCGCAGCTGCTCGACGCCCACGCTCCCGCGGAAGATGCGGTCGAGGGTGATGTAGGTCATGGTGACCATCGTCTTCGTCTGGCGGAAGCCCATGGCCACCGCGGTGGCGGGGTTCCCGTGCGCCGTGAGGCGCGTCATCAGCGGCTCGAAGATCGCCGGCGGCACGGGCGAGAGCCACCCGAGCGCATGCACGGCGCGCACGTCCTGCGGCGAGAGCACCAGGGCCGTCTCGATGCGTTCGCGTCCCGGCGTGGGCGCGCTCACGACCACCGGCACCGATTCCGCCTCGCCTCGCGCCGCCGCGTCCGTGGTGGCGGTGCGCAGCGCGGCGCGCAGCGAGGCCCAGTCGGTGACTGGCGTGCCGCCGACTTCCTCGATCCGCATGCGCGGCAGGAGCGTGAGTGCGGCAGCCGCCGTCGCCCGCGTGGCACCCGCGTCGTCCGCCACTCGTTCGATCGGCGAGGCCGTGACCGGCAGGTCGAGCGCCGGCCCCATCAGGACCCCCAGGCGCCCGGCGCGATCGACGCGCGCCGCAACCACCGTTTCCTTGCCGTCGCGCAGCACCACCACCTCGGCCGTGCCGCCCGCACGCGGCGCGAGCGCGGCGCGCAATTGCGCCATGCGCGGTCCGTCGGCGTTCTCGACGCGCAGGATGACATCGCCCGCGCGAAGGAGATCGGCATTGGGCGATCCCGCCGCCACGCTCTGGATGCGCATCAGCGGCACCAGTCCGAGGATGCCGCGGTCTGTCTCGGGCAGTTCGCCGCCTGCAGCGGGCGCGGACAGCATCTGCAGGTCAGGGATCGGCACCAGCGAACGCTCCACCGTCGTGCCGGCCGAGGTGCGCCATTGCGTGGCGAACGGCGCGCCGCCGGAACGCATGGCAGCATCGGCGAGCGCAGCCGTGGCGAGCGTTGAGCCCTGCGGTTCGCCGGCCGTCGGGGGGAAGTACTCCTCGAGGGGTGCGCCCGACGTGTTGCTTCCGCCGATGGCCACCAGTGCGTTGAGCCGCGCCGCCGTTGCGCCGCTGCCTTCGGGATCAAGCCCCGCGGCGTGCATGGTTGCCTCGAACAGCTCGCGTTCCGCGGGGGCCGCCGCGCCCACCGTGGCAGAGCCAGCCGGCTCGATCCCGATGGCAAGGAGCCCGGTCACGGCGTCCTTGCGCGGCGTGACCGTGAAGTGCATCTGGCGGGGAGCGCTGCCGCCCTCGGCGCGCACCACGGTGATGTCGATCGACTCGCCCGGGCGTGCCATGGCGCCCGCGATCTGGATGTCGGCGAACGTGTGGACCGGGGATCCATCGATCGAGACCAGCGCATCCCCCGCGCGCAGTCCGGGCGCACCGCCATCCATGGGCACTGCGGCCGCCGCCGGCGAACCGGGAACCACGCCGCCCACCACGGGGGCCTCGAAGCGCACGCCCACCATGAATGCCAGCACGAATAGCGCCACCGCCAGCACCAGGTTGAACGTGACGCCGGCGCTCACCACCACCATGCGCTTCCACACCGGCGCGCGCTGGTAGCTGCGGAGCGAGGGCGAGACCTTCGTGGGATCCAGGTCGTCCTGTCCCAGCATCTTCACGTAGCCGCCGAGGGGCAGTGCGCGCAGCGACCATTCCGTCTCGCCGATCCCGTTGCGCGCAAGCTCGTCGTCATCCATCTCCACCGCCGTCTTGCCGAAGCGCGCGATGGTGGCCGGGTCCGTGGACCCGGCGCGCCAGCCGATGCCGGCGCGCCACGCGCCCAGCACCGGTCCCATGCCGACGGCGAAGCCCTCGCAGCGGATTCCTGCCCAGCGTGCCGCCATGTAGTGGCCGAGCTCATGGATGAAGATGAGGGCGCCGAACCCCAGGAGGATCAGCAGGACGTTCCAGCCGTTGGAGAGGAATTCCATGGTGCATGCGGCGCGGGGCGCCTCATGCAGCGTAGGCGATCGGGGCAGGGCGCGGCGGAATCAGCGCGCCGCGGCGGCGCGTTCGGCCACGCGGTCGCGCGCGAACTGCCGGGCCTGGCGGTCGGCGGCGAGCACCTCGGCCAGCGTGTTCACCGGATGGGCCTGGAGGCCGTTGAGCGACTCGGTCACGATGGCCGGGATGTCCCCGAACCGGAGCGCACCCTCGATGAACGCCTCCACGGCAACCTCGTTGGCTGCGTTGAAGACGGCACCCGCGCTGCCACCTGCATCGATCACCCGCTTGGCGAGCGTGATCGCCGGGAAGCGCGCTTGGTCGACCGGCTCGAACTCCAGGCTGCGGAGCGCATCCCACGCGATGGTCGGGCTGCAGCCCGCCACCCGTTCCGGCCACGTGAGCGCGTACTGGATGGGGAGCTTCATGCTCGGCGGGCTGAGCTGTGCAATTGTGCTGCCGTCGCGGAACTCCACGAACGAATGCACCACGCTCTGCGGATGGACGATGGCGTCGATCCGCTCGCTGGGAAGGTCAAAGAGCCAGTGCGCCTCGATGACCTCGAGGCCCTTGTTCATGAGGCTGGCGCTGTCGATGGTGACCTTGCGGCCCATCTGCCACGTGGGGTGGCGAAGCGCCTCGGCCACGGTGGCGTTGCGCGTTCGCTCCGCGCTCCAGGTGCGGAACGGTCCGCCGCTCGCGGTGAGGACCAGGCGATCCACCTCGCGCAGCGTGCCCGAGCGCAGGCACTGGAAGACCGCGCTGTGCTCGCTGTCCACCGGCAGCAGCTCGACGCCCTTGCGGGCGACGGCCTCGCGCACCACGGATCCGGCGGCAACCAGCGTCTCCTTGTTGGCAAGCGCAATGTGGCAGCCGCGCTCGATGGCGGCCAGGACGGGCGCCAGGCCCGCCACACCCACGATCGCCGCCATCACCATGTCGCCGGGCTGGGCGATGCGCTCGATCAGTTCGAGCGCCGCGTCCGGCCCGCGGGCCACGGAGAGGTTCGCCGGGAGCAGGGCAGCGGAGCCTGCATCGGCAAGCGCCACGTCACGCACTCCGAAGCGAGTGGCCTGTTCGGCAAGGAGCGCTGCGTTGGCACCCGCCGCCAGGCCGACCACGCGGTACGTGGGTCCGCCGCTCGATGCAAGGTGAGTGATCACCTCGAGCGTGGCCGTACCGATCGAGCCGGTGCAGCCGAGGACGATGATGCGCCGTTCCTGGGTCATGGTGAGTGCGTTCGCAGCGGAGTCATGCGTGCGGCCGTCAGCGGTCGTCGCGGCCGCCGCCGGGAGCCTTCTTCAGTCGACGCATCCAGCCGGTGACGCTGCGGATGGTCTTCTGGGCTGCGCCGAGCGGGGATTCTGCGGAGCCAGTGCTGCTTGGCGCTGCCGGCGCGGCCGGAGCGTCGTTGCGGGGCTGGCGCGGCTCGGACTGTTCGCGCGGCTCGCGCGGCTCGCGCGGTGCGCGGTCGCCACGCGGTTCGCGGGGGCCGCGATCGCCACGGGGCTCGCGCGGTCCACGATCTCCGCGCGGCTCGCGGTTGCCACGGGGCTCACGGTCGCCGCGGGGTTCGCGGTCGCCACGAGGCGCGCTGGCCTCGCCGCCGGAACCTTCGGCGCGATCGCCTTCGGCCCGGGCGCCTTCGCCACCGCCGCCTTCGCTGCCGCTGCCATCGCCCTTGCTGCCTTCGCCCTTGTTCCGTCCACGGCCGCCGCGACGGCGGCGCCGGCGCTTGCGCCGCCCGCCTTCGCCACCCTCGCCGCCTTCGCTGCCGCCGTCGGCGCTCGGTGATCCCTCGTCGGAACCCTCGTCGCCGTCGTCGGAGCCTTCGGAGTCGCCATCGCCCGCGGGGGCTTCGGCGCCCTCGGCGCGCGGTGCGCCGTTGCGGCGTCCATCGCCGCGTCCGCCTTCGGGACGGTCGCCATCGCCTTCACGGTCGCGACCGCGGCCGCGACGACGGCGCCGGCGCTTGCGGCGTCCGCCGCCTTCGCCCTGTTCGCCGCGCTCGCCGCGATCGTCGTCGTCTCCGCCGTTGGCGGCGAAGAACGCGTCATCGGCCGCGTCGAGTTCCGCATCCGCGGCATCGAGCGCGTCGAGGTCGGCGACGTCCTGGCCGGCTTCCGTGCGCGTGGCGCGCTCGGCATCGCGTGCAGCACGCGCTTCGGCGCGCGCCTCGGCGGCCTCGCGGCGCTGGCGCGATTCCTCCTCGCGCAGGCGCGCGAGTTCCTCGCGGACGCGGGCCTCCGCCTCGCGGCGGCGTGCGTCCTCTTCCTTCTTGCGTGCATCCTCCTCGCGGCGGCGCACGTCGTCTTCCTTGCGGCGCACCTCGCGCTCGGCATCCGCGCGGCGGATCAGCTCGGAGACGCTCGGCTCGTCGGCGCTCGGCGTGGGCAGGTCGTCGAACCCGCCGGCCAGGGCCATGGCCGTGGCGTCGGCCGGTGCCGGCTTGCGGCGACGGCGACGGCGGCGTCCACCGCGCTCGTCCACGACCTCGTCGTCCCCGTCGTCGTCGCTGGCCACCACGCTGTCGGGCAGCTCGGAGAGACGCGGCGTGGCGATGCGGGGCAGGCGGTCCACCTCGATGTCCGCACCGCGGTCGTCGTAGGCGTACATGTCCACCCGGTCCATCGCGAACGCCTCGCTGATGCGGATGTCGACGCGCTTGTCGGCGCGCTCCTCGAGGTCATGCAGCGCGTTGCGCCGCGTGCTCAGGAAGCTGCCGGCCACGCGCGCGCTGCACACCACCTCGACGCGCGCAATGCGCTCGGAGCAGAAGAGCAGGGCGATCTTGCGCAGGATGTCCGCGGCGACGGCCTCGGGCACGCGGACCTCGCCGCTGCCGTGGCAGTGCGGGCAGTCCATGAAGTGCGCCTTGTGGAGGCCCGGGCGCATGCGCTGGCGGGTCATCTCCACGATGCCGAAGTCGCTGATCTCCAGCGTCGTCGTCTTGGCGCGGTCGCGGCGCAGGTTGTTGTCGAGACGTGCCTCGATCTCGCGCCGGTGCTTCGACGAGCGCATGTCGATGAGGTCGTTGACGATGATGCCGCCGAGGTCGCGCAGGCGGAGCTGGCGGGCGATCTCGTCCACCGCCTCCTTGTTGGTGTTGAACGCGTTGGTCTCGCTGTCGCGCGCGCTGCGGCTCTTGCCGCTGTTCACGTCGATGGCCACCATCGCCTCGGTCTGGTCGATCACCAGCGCGCCGCCCGAGGGCAGCGGCACCTCGCGCGCGTGGATCTGCTCCACCTGGCGCTCCACGCCGAAGGCGTCGAAGATCGGCGCCACGCGGTCGTAGAAGAGGAGCTTGGGCGCGTTGATCGGCGCCACCACCTGCAGGAAGGTCTTGGCGCGGGTGAAGGCGCTCTCGCTGTCCACCACGATGGCCTCGACGCTGTCGTCGGCCACGTCGCGGATGGTGCGCACCAGGAGGTCGCTCTCCGTGTAGAGCGCGCAGGGCGCGCCCGTGGAGTTCGTGCGGCGTTCCATGGCCTCCCAGAGGCGCTGGAGGTATATGGCGTCGCGCTGCAGCTCGGTCTTGGTGCGGTCGAAGCCGGCCGTGCGCAGGATGAAGCCGAAGCCCTCCGGCAGCTCGAGGCTGTCGAGGATGCGGCGCATCTCGCGGCGCTGGTCCTCGTCGTCCACCTTGCGGCTGACGCCGACCTTGTCCATCTGCGGCATCATCACGAGCAGGCGGCCCGGGATGGAGATGTAGCTCGTGAGGGTCGGGCCCTTGGTGCCGATGCCTTCCTTGAGCACCTGCACGATGACCTCCTGGCCGCGCTTGAGCGCTTCCTGGATCGGCGGACGGTCGCGGCGGGCGATCTTCTTGCCCACGCGCTCGGTGCGCTCCTCGCCGGGGAAGTACTGCGGGTGGAGGTCGGAGATGTGGAGGAAGCCGTTCTGGCCCTCGCCGAAGTCGACGAACGCCGCCTGGATGGCGGGCTCGACGTTCATCACGCGTCCCTTGTAGATGTTGCCGACGTTGGTGGCGGTGTTCTCGCGCTCGGCGAAGATCTGCTCGAGGCGCCCGTCCTCGAGGAGCGCGATGCGGCACTCCTCGCCTGGGTTGTCGTTGACCACCATCACCGCGCGGCGCTTGGTGCCCACCGAGCCGGTCTGCTGCGTCTCCTTCTTGCGGCCACGGCCGCCGCGGCGGCGACGGCGCTTGCGGCCGCCTTCCTCGTCGCTGTCCTCGGCATCGGACGCCTCGGCGCCCTCGTCGGCCTCGTCCTCGGCGTCCTCGCCGTCCTCGGAGTCCTCGTCGCCCTCGGCCTCGGCCGTGGCTTCCTCGGATTCCTCGGCGTTTTCGGACGCTTCTTCGCCGTCCTCGGACTCGTCTTCCTCGTCGTCGATGGCGCGGACCGGGAGGATGGGTGCATCCTCGCCGCTCTCGAGCGCCTCGAGCGAGGCGAACGCCGCGGCGTCGATGGACGTGTCGTGGTCGTCGTGGTCGTCATGACCATGACCATGACCCTCGCCATGATGCGCAGGCTCGTGCTTCCCGGTCTCTTCGTGCTGGTTGTTCTCGGCTTCTGCCACGTTCAATCCTCTGCCGCTTCAAGCGGCGGTTCGTGGCGGAACCTTCGGTGCGGGCGTGCGTCAGCGGGCGCGCGGCGGGATCGACAGCGCGCCCGGCGGTCCCGCGTGGGATCCGTTTCCGGGCGACGGTCGTTCCGTCGAATGCTCGTGACACAGGCCGTTGAAGTGCACCGTGAGTTCCGCCTGGTCGCCGCCGTCTCGTGCGCTCCTGCTCCTCGTTGGAGTCTGTGGAGCGCTGTACTGGTCCGCCTCGCCGCAGGTCGGGGGAGGACGCCGGAAGGGCATCGTCCCGCTTCGCACCGTGGGGCGGACCGGTCGTCTCGAGCGACGGTCTGACCGTTGTCCTTGCTCTGCCCGTGGCACGCGCCTCGGGCATTGATCCGCGTTATTCAGCCACCCAGTGGCCGAAGACTTCGGGATCGAGTTTCCTGAGCTCGTCGCGCAAGGCCGTCTCGACCTGGCGCTCGGAGTCGAACGATCCGACCCGGCGGGCCAATCGTTCGCATTGTTCCATCGTCACCGACCGTATCACCCTCTTGACGACGGGGATCTGGTCGGGAACCATTGAAAGTGTACGCAAACCCATGCCCAAGAGCAACATGGAGTAGAGCGGTTCGCCGGCCATCTCGCCGCAGAGGCTGCAGTCGATCTGGGCGCTGCGGGCGGCCCGGACCACCGACTTGGCCAGATAAACAACCGCCGGATGGGCCGCCTGGTAGAGATGGGCCACCCGTTCGTTGCCGCGGTCGACTGCCAGCGTGTACTGGACCAGGTCGTTGGTGCCGATGGAGAAAAAGCTCGATTCGGCCGCGAATGTCCGGGCCATGAGGGCCGCCGAGGGCACCTCGATCATGACGCCGACCGGCATCTGGCGGTCGAAGGCCACCCCCTCGTCCTCGAGCTCCTCGCCGATGTCGGCGATCATCAGCTTGCCCTGCCGCAGCTCCATGAGGTTGGAGACGAGCGGGAACATGGTCTTCACCGGCCCGTGCGCGCTGGCGCGCAGGATGGCGCGGAGCTGGCTCTTGAACTCGGCGGGGTTGGCCAGCGAGTGACGGATGGAGCGCAGGCCCAGGAAGGGGTTGCGCTCCGGTTCCTCCATCTGTTCCTGCGTGTACTTGTCGGCGCCGAGGTCGCAGGTGCGGATGGTGAGCGGCTTACCCTTCAGGAGCTTGATGGCGCGGAGGTACGCGTCCATGTGGTCCTGCTCGGTGGGCGGTTCCTTCCGCGTGAGCCACAGGAACTCGGTGCGGTAGAGCCCGACGCCGTCGCCGCCGTTGCCGAGCACGGCCTCGATCTCCTCCGGGAACTCGATGTTGCCCATCAGTTGGATGCGATGGCCGTCCTTCGTCACCGCCTCGAGCCCGCTCAGCTCGCGCATCGCCGCGCGCGAGCGCTGCGAACGTTCCTGCTTGCGCCGGTACTCCTCGAGCGTCTTGGCATCGGGCCGGAGGATGACGATGCCCTCGTTGCCGTCGACGATCATCTCGTCGCCGTCCTCCACTTCCGTGCTGCAGCGCTGGCAGCCGACCACCGAGGGCAGGCCGAGCGCGCGCGCCACGATCGAGGTGTGCCCGGTGCGGCCGCCGAGGTCCGTGACGATGGCGATGACCTTGGAGCGGTCCATTGCCGCCGCCTGGCTCGGCGTCAGTTCGTGCGCCACCACCACGGCGGGCGCATCGAGCTGCGCGAGGCGGCTCTTCTCCTCGCCCATCAGGTGGCCAAGCACGCGGCGCTCGAGGTCGATGATGTCGTTGGCCTTCTGCTCGAAGACCTCGTTGCCCATGCGCTTGAACTGGTCGACGAGCACGCGGAACTGGTCGGCCACCGCCTGCTCGGCCGTGACGAAGTTCTCCGAGACGCGGCGCTCGATGGCGGCCACCAGCGCCTTGTCGCGCAGCAGGCCGGCGTGGAACTCGAAGATCTTGGCCGGCTCGTTGCCGAGCTCGCGGCGCGTGCGCTCGCTCAGCTCCGCGATCTCGGCGCCCGCCGCGGCCAGCGCAGCGTGCAGCCGCGCGTACTGCGCGGTGACCTCGGATTCGTCGATGGTGCGGTGCGGGACCACCTGTTCGGCGGAACCCACCAGGAATGCGCGCCCGACAATGATGCCGTGGCTGACGGCGATGCCCTTGATTCGTTGCATGGCGTGAGCGACGTGGCGCCCGGGTCGGCGTGGCGCGCGACGTTGCGCGTCAGGCCGTGCGGAGCGGTGTCGAAGGACGTCAGGCTAGGGGAATCGGCGGGCCGCCGCCAGACGCACATAAGACCGCGCGCCCGTCTCCGCGTGGGGCGGTGACGGGCGCGCGGGTTCGTGCGTGCGTCGATGCGCTGCGGCGGGGGTGGCCTTACGCCTTCTTCCCGTCGTCGGTGACCTCGTACTCGGCGTCGATGACGTCGTCCTTCTTCGCGCCGCCTTCCGTGGCGCCGCCGGCTGCTCCGGCGCCCGCGGCACCTGCCGCGCTCGCCGCCTGCTGCAGCTCGCCCGCGGCGTTCATCAGGTTGTTGAGCGCAGCCTCGATGGCCGACTGGTCGTCGCCCTTGAGCTTGTCCTCGAGGTTGGAGACGGCACCCTCGATCTTGGTGCGGGTCTCCGCCGGGACCTTCGCCCCGAGCTCCTCGAGCTGCTTCTTCACCTGGTAGGCCACCTGCTCGGCACGGTTCTTCGTGTCGATGAGCTCGCGGCGCTTCTTGTCCTCGGCCTCGTGCGCCTCGGCGTCCTTGCGCATGCGCTCCACCTCGTCCTTGGAGAGGCCGCTCGAGCCGGTGATCTTGATCTCCTGCTTCTTGCTGGTGGCCTTGTCCGTGGCGGAGACGTTCAGGATGCCGTTGGCGTCGATGGAGAACTCCACCTCGACCTGCGGCACGCCGCGCGGTGCGGCGCTGATGCCGGTGAGGTCGAAGCGTCCGAGGACGCGGTTGTCCGCGGCCATCTGGCGCTCGCCCTGCAGGACCACGATGGTCACGGCGTTCTGGTTGTCCTGCGCGGTGGAGAAGATCTCCTTCTTGGAGGTCGGGATGGTGCTGTTGCGCTCGATGAGGCGCGTCATCACGCCGCCGAGCGTCTCGACGCCCAGCGAGAGCGGGGTGACGTCGAGCAGCACCACGTTCTTCACGTCGCCCACGAGCACGCCGCCCTGGATGGCCGCGCCGATGGCGACGACCTCGTCGGGATTGATGCTCTTGTCGAGGTTGTCCGTGTGGAAGATCTTCTTGGCAAGCTCCTGCACCTTGGGGATGCGGATGGAGCCGCCGACCATGACCACCTCGCCGATGTCGCTCGGCTTGAGCTTGGCATCGGCCAGCGCCTTCTCGCACGGCCCGGCCAGGCGCTCGAAGAGGTCCTTGCAGAGTTCCTCGAACTTGGCGCGGGTGATGGTCACCTGCAGGTGCTTCGGGCCGTTCTGGTCCGCGGTGATGAAGGGCAGGTTGACCGAGGACTCGACCTGCGTCGAGAGCTCGATCTTGGCCTTCTCGGCGGCTTCCTTCAGGCGCTGCAGGGCCATCGGGTCCTTGCGGACGTCGATGCCTTCCTTCTTGCGGAACTCCTCGGCCAGGAAGTCGATGATCTTCTGGTCGAAGTCGTCGCCGCCGAGGTGGCCGTCGCCGTTGGTGCTGAGCACCTCGAAGACGCCTTCGCCGATGTCCATGATGGAGACGTCGAAGGTTCCGCCGCCGAGGTCGAAGACCGCGATCTTGGCGTTCTTCTTGTTCTCGAGGCCGTAGGCGAGTGCCGCGGCCGTGGGCTCGTTGATGATGCGCTCGACCTTGAGGCCGGCGATCTCGCCCGCGTCCTTGGTGGCCTGGCGCTGCGCGTCGTTGAAGTACGCGGGCACGGTGATGACCGCGCGCGTGACGGGCTCGCCCAGGTAGTCCTCGGCCTGGCGCTTGAGGTCGCCGAGGATCATGGCGGAGATCTCCGGCGGCGTGTACTGCTTGCCGCGGATGTCCACCTTCACCAGCTCGTCGCTGCCGCCCTTGACGGCGTAGGGCACCAGCTTCTCCTCGTGGCCCACCTCGCTGTGGCGGCGGCCCATGAAGCGCTTGATGCTGAAGACGGTGTTCTGCGGATTGGTGATCTGCTGGTGCTTGGCGGGCTGGCCGACGAGGCGCTCGCCCTTCTCGGTGAAGCCGACCACCGAGGGGGTGGTGCGGCCGCCGAGGGAGTTGATGATGACCTTGGGCTGCGTGCCTTCAAGGACGGCAACCACGCTGTTGGTGGTGCCGAGGTCGATGCCGATGATGGTTGACTTGGTGCTTGACATGGTGTGTTGGTTCCCTTTCGTTGGGTCTGGTTCGTGTTGGGAGCCCCGGACCCAAGGAAGGAATGCAACCAGTGTGCCAATCCGAGGGTGGGCCGAAGGGGGGTTTCGGGGGGCTTCCCGCTGTCCTTCCGGCGCGGGGGCACTGCGGATCTGCCGTTCTGGCAGCGGGGGGTTCCGGCGTGGGAATCGGGGTGTTTCCCGTGCGGACCCCGGCAGGATTGCGGGGGGCTCCCCCTACGATCCTCGACCTGCCATGAACTCTTCCCCGCACGCGAAGTTCCCGTCCCCCGGCTCCGGCCCGGACCACCTGGCGACGGCGATCGCCGCCGTGGTGCCGGCGCTCCCGATGGTGCGCCTCCTCGGCGAGACGCTCGCGGCGGTGCCGCCGATCGAGAAGGGCGACGGCTCGCCCGTGACCGCGGCGGACTACGTGATCCAGGCGCTGGTGCTCGCCGGCCTCCGGCAGCGCAGCCCCGACGGCCGCGTGCCGCTCGTCGGCGAGGAACATGCCGATGCGCTGGCCGCGGCCGGGCGCCCCGACGTGGAGCGGCTGGTGGTGGACGCCGTGCGCGGCATCCTCGGCTGGCGCACGCGCGCCGACGCGCTGCGCGCCATCGACGGCGACGAGCCGCGCGCCGGCGAACCGTACTGGACCATCGACCCGATCGACGGAACCAAGGGCTTCCTGCTCGGCATGCAGTGCTCGGTGTGCCTGGCACGGATCGAGGGCGCGCGAACCACCGTGGGCATCCTCGGTTGCCCGCGCATGGGCCCGCGCGGAGACCTCGACCTGCACCTCGGCGGGCCGGGCGTGATCTACGCGGCCGCACTCGGCCGCGGTGCGTACGAGTGCAACGCCGACGGAACCGTGTCCGCGCAGCTGGCGCTTGCGCCGTGGGCCGGCGGCTCGCTGCGTTGGGCGCGTTCGCTCAACCGCGGACGCACCGCCGCGCCGTCGGGACTCGAGCCGCACATCGCCGCGCTCGGTCCGTACACCAGCCAGCGGATGGACAGCCAGTGCAAGTACGCGCTGCTGGCGCGCGGCGACTCGGACCTGGTGATCCGCATGCCGCGCTCGCCCGGTCATCGCGAGAGCATCTGGGACCACGCGTCCGGCACGTTCATCGCCGAGGAGGCGGGCGCCGGCGTCAGCGATGCGCTCGGTCGGCGGCTCGACTTCTCGCACGGCGATTCGCTGGCGGCGAACCTCGGCGTCATCTGCGCGCTGCGCGGCCTGGACGAGCGGGTGCTGCCGGCCACCGCGGAGCTTGTCGGAGGCGCCCACGCGTGAGCCGGCGGACGCGCCGTGGGGGCAGTGCGCGTGCGGGTTCCGTGCCGGGGTCCGCGTGGCTGCGCTTTCCGGTGATGGTCGTCTGCGTGGCGTATGCGTGCGGCCAGGTCTTCCGTGACCGCTGGCTCTGGAGCGAATGGCTGTTCTGGGCGCCATCGTGGGGCGTGGCGCTCGGTGCCGCGATCGCGGCGCTCGTTCTCTGGAGGCGTCGTGTGGACGGGCGTCGTGTGGCGTGGTCAACGCTCATGGCGAGCTCGGTGGCGCTCTGGTCTGGCGGGCGTTTCCTGATGCACGACGTCGGGTGGGCGTTCTCGATGCCGGCGGCGACGCCGGGCGACATGGTGGTGACCCATTGGAATGCGCGGTGGCCGGGTCAGGAAGCGCTCGACCGTGCTCAGGCGATCTCGCAGGACCTCGGTGACCTGGCGATCATCTCCAATCCCGGCTCGATGTTCCTCTCGTCGCTCCGCGCGGACTGGATGCCGGATGAGATGCGTTCCTTCAACCTCGGACCCGTCGGCATCGTGACGCGGCTGCGCGTCATGGACTTCCGGATGGTGGCGCACACGTCGATGGGCCGGAACCTCGACCTCTGGTTCGCGTGGCTCGTGGTGCGCGCCCCGAGCGGCGTACCCGTGCGGATCCTGATCAGCGACCTGCCGTCGTCGCTGACGCTCGCACGCGGGGACATTGCCGCGAAGGCATCCGCGATGCTTCGCGAGGCGGACATCGATGGCCCGCCCGACATGGTGGTGGGCGACTTCAACTGCACCCCTTCGAGCGTGGTCTTCGATGCAGTGGCGCCCGGACTCGGGGCCGCGCCGCCGTGGCGTTCGGCGGGATGGCTGTGCACGTACTGGCGGCCCTGGCCCATTCTGCGCATCGACGCGATGCTGGCCGGGCCGGGGCTCGACTGGCGTGGATACCGCACCTTCGATACCGGGATCGGCGAGCATCGCGCGCAGCAGGGCATCCTGCGCGCCGCGTCCGCGGAGCGCTGAGTTCCCGGGCATCACGTGTTGTCAGGGGTACGCGCGGCGCGGGCTAGCTTGCGCGCGTGGTCAGGGCTGGGACAGCTGCGCCCAGAGGGCGTCGTACTTCAGGACGGTCGCCTGGCTCGGCGATTCCGGGGCGTCGGGAAGGAGCCTGCGAATGGAATCGTCCGCATCGCTTCGGAACTCGACGCTCAGGTCCGTCATCATGCGGTTGAACCCGCTGGAGTGGTTGAAGTCGGAGCGCGTACGAAGCCCGTCGGTGAGGAGCAGCGCGGTGTGGCTGACGTCCATCGTGATCGGCTCGCCGGGCTGGCCATTGGCCGTGCGCGGCGACACGTGGCCGGCGTACTGGTAGTTGCTGTAGATGGCGCCGCCCGCGGAAGTCCGCGCGTAGTCGGCCGCGTAACGGTCCTGGGGATGCTCGCCGTGGTGGCTCGCGCAGTAGAGGCAGTCGCAGCGGTCGAGGTATCCACCGCTGACGAGGAGGCCGAGCCCATCCCAGCCGTCCGGGCCGGCGCCTTGCAACCCGATGCGCATGCGGACCGCCATGAGTTCCTGCCGCAGCGGCATGCCGCCCTCGGCGTTGACGCTTCGGCAGATGCGGTCATTGTTGTTGTTGGCGTACATCGACAGGCCAACGCCGATCTGGCGCATGTTGGATGCGCAGCTCACCCGTTGCGCTGCCTGGCGCGTGGCCCGCAGCGAAGGCAGGAGGATTCCGCAGAGAACCGCCACCACCCCCATGCAGACGATCAGCTCGATGACGGTGAAGCCGGCGCGACTGGACCGGCAGCCGGCGTCCGTGGAAGCGCGGCTCGCTGTCGGGAACAACGGGTATGGGAGTCGGAGGTACCGGCTCATCGTCGTGGTCTCGTTCGCGGCGTTCGCAGGCGGGGCGGGGGTCCCGATGCGGAGCTGCTCCGGGAACATTTTGCCACCCTCCTGACCAAGCTCAAGCGAAATCTGAACTAATTCGGCGGGATTGGCGATCCAAGGGGAGGAGTGTGAGGCACATTGTTCTTGGTCGCGGCGATTCCGCCCCCTCCCGAAAGGAGGCCCGATGGATCCGGTCGAGCAGCAGGATTGGTTGCTGATGCAGCGCGTGGGCCACGGCGACGAAGCCGCGATGTCCGAGTTGTACGACCGCTTCGTGGGCCTCGTCTACAAGGCATCCAAGCAGGTGCTGACATCCCGCGCGGAAGCCGAGGATGCCGTGCAGGAATCGTTCGTTCGCCTGTGGCAGACGGCGGATCGATTCGACCCGAACAGGGCCAAATTGGTGACCTGGGTGATGCTGATCACGCGTCGGCACCTCATCGATCGCCTGCGCCGCAAGGGTGCGCGGCCCGAGCAATTGGGGCTTGATTCCTCGGTCGATTTCCTTGGGCCGGTGCAGGAGGTGGTGCCCGAGCCGGGTGGCGACCATGACCTGGAGGTGCTGCGGCGGCGCATCGCCGAGCTTCCGGAACTGCAGCGGGTGGTGATCGAACGGACCTACCTCCAGGGCTTCACGCTCCGGGAGGTCAGCGAGCAGCTCGGTGCGCCCCTCGGAACGGTGAAGAGCGCGCTCAGCCGCGGCCTTGGTCGCTTGCGAGATCGCTTGGCGTCTGATAACAAAGAGAACGGACAAGATTCTTCCGCCTGAGCGCACCCGTGTCCCCGCGGGGCACGGATAGGCCAATGGGAAGCGAGGACATGATGAAGTTCGGTGAAGGACACAATTCCGGCGAGCGCCAGACGGACCTGCGGGGGCAGGCAGTCCTGGATGCCATGGGACTCTTGGATGAAGTCGAATCTGCGCAGTTCGAGCGCGCGTTCCGCGATGCGCCGCCCTCGGTGCAGGCCGACCTGCGCGCGGTGCAGGCCGCGGTGGCGGTCGATCCCGCGTTCCTCGCGGATGGCGAGCCGTCGCCCGACCTTCGCCTGAAGACGCTCGCCCGCGTCATGACCGCGGTGGAGCGGCAGGAGGTGCAGTTCGCGCCCATCGCGCAGATCGGCCGCACGGCCGCGCGCGCGGAGCGTCATTCGGTGCGTTCCATCGATGCCAACGAACTGGTCGAGCAGGCGATGGAGCTCTCGGCGCTGCGCAAGGACGTCGAGCGCTTCACCCGCAGCTCGTACTACTGGCGCGCGGCGGCCATTGCACTGACTGCGGCGCTGACCGTGGCGCTCGTCTTCCAGGTGACCACTTCGCAGCTGGCACTGCGCATCACGCAGTACGCGCTCGGTTCCGCGACGCCGGCGCAGGTCTTCGAGGCGATGGGCCATCCCGGCGCGGTCCGGTTCTTCGAGAAGGCATCGTTCGTGCGCGGCGTCGCCGGTGACGGCGGTTCCGCGAGCATCGCCGTCGATCTGGCGAGCAAGAAGTCGCTCATGTTGGCGATCGGCCTCACCGCAGGCAGCCAATACAAGCTTCAGCACCGATCCGACACCGGCTTCTCAACCGATCTCGCGACCTTCGTCGCGCAGCGCGGCATCTGGGGCGTCGAGTTCGAGAAGGGTGCCGAGCTGATCGACACCGGCACGCTGGTGCTCCTCGACAGTGCCGGCAACGTGGTGATGACATCCTGACCGGCGCGAGCGCGCTGCCAGCGGCTCACTCCGCGCGCCGGCTCCACTCGAACTCAAGCGGCTCCAGCTCCTGCTGGAGCCGTTCCCGTTCCTGGGTGAGCTGGCGGCTCTTGGCGGCATCGGAATAGACCTTGGGGTCCATCAGGCTCGCATCGATGGCGCGCGTGCGTTCCTCGATGGCGGTGATGCGCTTCTCGATGTCGCCCATGTTCATCTTGGCCATCTTCGGGTCGCCGCCCGGCTGCTTCCCCGCCTGCTTGCCGGCGGGCGCGGGCTTCGAGGGCGGCGCGGTCTGGCGCGTGCGCTGCTCGGCCTTCGCCTTCTCGCGTTCCGTGGCGGCGCGCTCGGCGGCCGCGCGCTGCGACTTCTCCTCGGCCTCCTTCTCCTCCCACTCGTCCCAGTTGCCGTCGAACTCGCGGGCGTTGCCCTCGCCGTCGAGGATGAGGAGCCGGTTGCAGCACGCCGCCAGCATGGCGCGGTCGTGGCTGATGAGGATGAGCGAGCCGTCGTAGCCGCCGTCGTCCGGGTCGGTGGAGAGGGCCATTTCCAGGCGTTCCGCGCTCGGGATGTCCAGGTGGTTGGTGGGCTCGTCGAGGACGATCAGGTTGTTCGCCGCGCTGACGAGGCCGGCGATCACCATGCGTCCGCGCTCGCCGCCGGAGAGGTTGCCGACGCACTTCTCCTGCTCGTTGCCGGAGAAGAGGAACGCGCCCGCCAGGTTGCGGGCCTGCTGCTCGCTGGCGCGGAGGCCGCCCTCGTTGGAGGCGATCACGCGCTGCAGGTACTCCCAGACGGTGAGCATCGGGTCGATGTGCTCCTGCGTCTGGCGGAAGTAGCCCACCTTGATCTGCGGGCTGACCTTGAGTTCGCCTGCATCGGGCTGCAGGTCGCCGAGCAGCGCGCGCACCAGCGTGGTCTTGCCGGCGCCGTTGGGGCCGACGATGCCGATCCGGTCGAGCGGCTTGATGGCGAAGTCGAGGCCGTTGAAGAGCACCTTCTCGCCGTAGCGCTTGGAGACGCCCTCGGCGCGCAGCACGTAGTCGCCGACGCGCGGCGCCTTCGGGAGCTCGAGGTTCATCACGTCGAGCTCGGCGGGGCGGTCCACCAGCTCGTTTTCCTTGTAGCGCTCGAGCCGCGTGGCGCGGCCGCGGGCCTGCTTGGCGCGCTGGCCGGCCTTGTAGCGCATGATGTACTGCTCTTCCGCGCGGATCTTGTCGAGCTGCTTCTCGTGGTTGCGCTGGCTGGTGAGCATGCGCTCGCGGCGCAGGTTGATGAAGTCCGCGTAGTTGCCGGGGTACTCCAGGATGCGGCCCTGGTCCACCTCGATGATGCGGTGCACCACGGTGTCCAGGAGTCGGCGATCGTGGCTCACCACGAGCACCGCGCCCGGGTACTCGTTGGCCAGGAAGTTCTCCAGCCAGCGGCGGCCCTCGATGTCGAGGTGGTTCGTGGGCTCGTCGAGGAGCAGGATGTCCGGCTGCTCGAGGAGGAGGCGTGCCAGGCCGACGCGTGCGCGCTGGCCGCCCGACATCTTGCTCACCAGCGTGCCGAACTGCGCGTCGGTGAAGCCGAGGCCGTGGAGCGTCTCGTCGATCCGGTGGTCGATGGCGTACCCGCCCGACTGCTCGATCTCCTCCTCGATGCGCACCTGGCGCTTCATGAGGGCGTCGATGTCGGCGTCGGGCTTCGCCATCTCCTCGTAGAGGTGCTCCATCTCGCGGTGCAGCTGGTCAAGGCGCTCGAAGGCGCGGCCGGCGGCGTGGCGGAGGGTGTCGGTGGGTTCGAGCCGCGGGTCCTGCGACAGGTAGCCGACGCGCGTGCCGCGGGCCAGCGAGACCGTGCCGAAGTCAGGCTGCCAGACGCCCGCGATCAGCTTCATCAGCGTGCTCTTGCCGCCGCCGTTGCGGCCGACGAGGCCCACCTTCTCGCCGGGCTCGATGGAGACGGTCGCGCCGTCGAGCACGATGTGCGTGCCGAAGCCGTGGCGGACGTTGGACAGGGTGGCGATGGGCATGGGGAATCGGGCAGGGTACGCGAGGATGCGCTTTCCGGCGCCCCCTTCCCGGCGGCCGCCGTAGGCTCCCGTTCCCATGCTTTCGTGGATTCCCTCCGGCTTCCGCCGCCCGCGCGCCATCTTCCTCTCCGCCATGATCGTGGTGGTGGCGGTGCTGCTCGGGCGCAACTCGCGCACGCAGCGCGAGTCGGTGAGCGACCAGGTGTCGGCGTGGACCGAGCGCGCCGTGATGGCCGCGCAGGATTCCCGCGAGGACGACGTGCGCGAGCTGGGCGGCTCCGAGGGCGCGGTGGCCGGCACGTTCGCCGCGTGGGTGCGCGACACGGTGCCCGCAAGCATGGCGCTCCATCCGAAGCTCTCGGTGCGCCTGGCGGACGACAGCCTGTTCGGCGTCGGAAGCGGTGCGCCCACGCACACGGTGGCCGTCGAACTCCGCGGCGCGCGCGCCGAGGTGGACGTTCACTGGAACGGTGGCTCGGATGGACGGTTCGCGGCGTCGATGCTGGCGTTTCGCGTCCAGGCATCACCGGCCACGGCGGCAGCGCCCGCGATGCCTGGGCGGTGACGCGCGGCGCTTGGGGTGTTGCCCCAGTCCGTGCCTCGAGCGGAGCTCAGACCGGTCTCAGGAGCATCGTCTCAGGGGCACGCGTCCCAGTTCCCGAGCATCACGCCGAGGTCTGCGACGCCCCCGGAACCCGCTAGCGGTTTGAAAGTTCGTCCTGCCTCATGGGCATCGCATCGATCAAGGCGAAGAGTGCGTCGGTCGTCATCGGCGTACTGCGGTCAAGCTTCACTCCACCGTCTTTGCCAACGAGCCGTACCCGGAACGCCGGCGCTGATGTTTGGGTGATGACTTCCAGGTCGCGTTCCTTCAGACCCGCCGATGCTGCACCGAAGGCGCTGATTTGTTGCCGGTAGGGGGCGTCCTGCACGGACGGCGTATCGATGATCAACACGCGGTGCTTCCACCGGTGTGCCGCGAGGTCGGGCAATGCGAGACCGGCGGCTGGCTCGCCGGTACACCCGTGAGCGAGGCAAGCCGCGAGGCCGGCGAAGCCCAATTTCAATGCCGTGGTCATGCGTTCATGCTATGCCGCGCGACGGCGACGCGAGAACACCGTCGGGCATCCGGCTCGCAATCGTCACGGCGTGCACGAACCCCACGCTGCGAGAATCTTGGCGAGGTCTGCACCGTCCACGACGCCGTTTCCATCCAAGTCCGCACGCGCGGTGAATTGGTTCACGACGCCCCATCCGTTGAGGACGAGACCGAGGTCTTGCCCGTCGATGACGCCGTCCAGAACCCGGTCAGCCGGGCAGGCGGACGATGGAACGAAGTACAGCCACGGATCGGAGGCGATGCCGTTCGCGATGAGCTCCATCGAATACGCGCCGCTCGCCAGGCTTGTCGAAACAGCCACCTTGGTGGTGACGATGTCCGCACCGGTCTGCACATCGAACGTGCTCCACTCGTACGTCCTGCAGTACGTGACGTTGCCCGCGGCGTTCGTCAGTCGCACGATGGGGAAGTTGGTGTTGGTCTGCCAGTCGTCGCCGTAGCAGGCGCCAACATTGATGCCGTTGAACTGCGTGCCCGAAAGCGTGATGACGCCGGACGAATCGCGGGTCATGCCGGTGATGGTCGGCTTGGCGGACTCCAGTGCTGTTCCGCTTGGCTGGTAGACCCACAGGGTCTGCGACCGTGCTCCAGCAACGAGCACCGTGCCATTCGGGAGGCAGAGCATGTTCCACTGATAGCAATAGCGGGTCGGGTCCGACGTCCCGCCCTGCGGGGCGTTGATCGCCGTGAAGGTGTTGGTACTCGTGTTGAGCTCAAAGAAGTAGCTGGGGTAACGGAACTCTTCGCCAGTGATGCCGATCGGCGAGAGCACCATCAGGATGTTGCCGTTCGGCAGCATGGCGATCGGTGCATCGGTGGCGCCGAGGGCGCTCATTGCACCGTTGGCGTCGAGGCCAGTCGGCAGCACCGGGCCAGCCACCCAGGAACCCATCGATCCGGTGACGCCAGTAGCTGACGGTGTGTAGTACGCGCTGGTGCTGGTTGCTCCGATGAAGAGCGCGCGCCCGTCCGGAAGGAGCATGGCGCCGCCGATCTCGCTGTTCTGGTCGAAGAGCTCGACGGGGACTTTGGCGTCTGCGACCCACTCGCCCAGCTCGGGGATGTAGCGCTCGGACGCGGTGGTGTTCACGTCGAGCATCAGGATGCTGCCGTCGCGCAGCTTCACCCATGAGGTCTCACGATGCGAGCCAAGGCACGCCGGTCCTGCCGCGAAGGTGTTGTTCACCGGATCGAAGATGGCCACCTGCTTCTCGTCGGTACTGCTGTCGGGCATGGCTTGCAATACGCGGCCATCGGCAAGCATCTCGGAATTTGCATCCCGCATGTTGAGCCCTGGCGCGGGCAGCGCAGTCCAAACATTGGTGATTGGGTTGTACACCTCAGCGTCGTCGCTTCCGCCGCCGTACTCGCCGCCCGCCACGTAGAGCCGACCGTCGCCCAGCACCTGCGATGAGAAGAACCAACGATCGCTGATCATCCACGTGGGCTGGCCCCAGATACCGGAAATGTAACTTCCTACGGTGTTGGGACGCAGGCGCCACCACTTGTTGGGATACGACCCGACAGGAAGGTTGGTGTCAGTCGACTGCACCAAGATGCTGCCATCGGAGAGGAGGTTCATGCCGGAGGTAACGCCGTATGAATCGGGGAATGAATAGGAGAGCGACTGCCATGTGCCGGCGGTATCTGCCGTCGCGCATGGAGCAAAGGTCGAAACAACGAGCGTTGCCACGGAGGCGCTGGATAGGCGGAGCATTGATTTCATGGTGGTTCGATCCTTGGGCTGCAACAACGAAGCGATCAAGAGTCTCGCCGGTGGCGACGCGCGGCGGCAACAACCTACGCCGCGCAGGCGCGTCCGACTCTACCTCCAAAGGCGGCGAAGTCAAGCGATCGGGGCGATGCCTGGAGCGGCCGTCTGAAGCAGGAAATGCTCGTTCAGCGCGTTTCAGCCAGCATCCGCGGGCGCCCGCACGCCCACCGCAACCACTTGCTGGCCCCCGTTGACGCGCGTCAGGTGGCCCGTGGTGCCCATGTCGTCAAAGAGGATGACGTCGCCAGCGAAGCGCACCGCGACCGGTTCGACAGTTCGTCCTGCCGCATCGGCATCGCGTTGCCCTCGAGCAGGACCCCGCGCATGCCGCGGCACTGCGCCGGGTGGCGGCGCCCCCGGGAGCCGCTAGCCTTCCGCCATGCTCCAGGCCTGGCTCAACGGCACGTTCGTTCCCATGACCGAGGCGACGGTCTCCGCGTTCGACGCGGGGTTCCAGCACGGCGTGGGTCTCTTCGAGACGATGGCGGCGCGGCACGGGCGCATCTTCCGCGGGCTCGAGCACATGGAGCGGATGCGTTCCAGCGCAAAGGAACTCGGGCTGGCCGACACGCTGCGCCCCGAGGCGCTGGTGGATGCCTGCGAGGCGACGCTCGCGGCGAACTCGCTGCAGCATGCGCGCGTGCGCGTCACGCTCACGGGCGGCGACATGAACCTGCTTGCGCGCGGCGCCACGGAGGTGCGGCACGACCCGACCATCCTCATCCACGTGCAGCCGCCCACGCCGTATCCGCCCGCGCTCTTCGAGCAGGGAATCGGCGTTCGCATTGCCGATGCGCAGCTCAACGTGGCCGATCCGTTTGCCGGCCACAAGACGCTCTGGTACTGGCCGCGGCTCCATGCGCTGCAGCGCGCGGCCTCGGCCGGCATGCAGGAAGCGCTCTGGTTCGACGTGACGCGCGCGCTCTCCTGCGGCTGCGTCTCGAACGTCTTCCTGGTGAAGGACGGCGCGCTCGTGACGCCGGTGGCGCGCGGCGAGGAGCCCAAGGATTCGCCGATGCGGAGCCCCGTGCTCCCCGGCATCACGCGTGCGGCGGTCATCTCGCTTGCCGAGGAGAACGGCATCGCCATCCGGCGCGAGCACGTCGAGATCGAGGCCGTGCTCTCGGCGGACGAGGTGTTCCTCACCAACTCCAGCTGGCACGTGCTCCCGGTGGTGCGCGTCGAGCAGCGGACGATCGGCACCGGCAAGCCGGGCGACGTGACCTCCACGCTGCGCGCGGCGCTCGTCGAGCGCATCGACCGCGAGACGGTGAAATAGGTGCCAGGAACGCCTGTCCCTATTTTCCTCAGGCGATATTTGTGTTACCCAGCGGCGTGTTCGGGAAAATAGGGACAGGCGTTCCTGGCACCTATTTCCGCACGCGCACGTTCTCGCGGCCGTCGTCGCGGCTGTCCTGGACCGGCGGTTCCTCGTTGGCGGGGACGCCCGTCTGGAATCCTGCGGGGAACCCGGCGCGCATGGCGCTCACGCTGACCTGCGGACCGACGCGCACGCCGAAGATCCGGCGGATGCCCCACAACAGGAGCCCGATCACCACGGCCACCACCAGGCATCCCGCGCCGAGCACGATCACCGGGATCGCGATCGCAAGCGCGAGTACCACGAGCACCACGCGGAAGGCCAGGCGCAGCAGCCACGCCAGCGGGTTTCCGCCGGGGCCGCCCGTGCCGCCACCTGCGGGGCCGCCCGCGCCGCCAGCTGGGGGGCCGCCCCCAATCTCGATGCTTTTCACGACGATCGTGCGGGTTTCCATGCCAGCCATTGATCGTATCGCCCGGCCACCTACGATGCGCCCCTCGACAGGAAGTCCATGGCAGCAAGCAGTTCGAAACCCGGCACGGATGCCCCGGCCGCCCCGCCCAGCGCGGAGCGATCCGGTCCGCAGTTCGTCCACCTGCACCTCCACAGCGAGTACTCGCTCCTCGACGGCGGCAACCGGCTGAAGAAGCTGGTCAACCGCGTCAAGGAGCTCGGCATGGACTCGGTGGCCGTCACCGACCACGGCAACCTCTTCGGCGCGCTCGAGTTCTACATGGCGGCCAAGGAAGTGGGCATCAAGCCGATCCTCGGCATCGAGGCCTACGTTGCCCCGGGCGACCGCCGCGACCGCACGCACACCGGTGTCGCCGACGGCGGGTTCCACCTGGTGCTCCTCGCGCAGGACCTGGACGGCTGGCGCAACCTCCTCAAGCTCTCGAGCGATGCCTTCATCAACGGCTTCTACTACAAGCCGCGCATGGACAAGACCACGCTCGCGGAGTTCAACCGCGGGCTGATCGCCATCAACGGCCACCTCGGTTCGAGCATCGCGTTCCACCTGGAGCAGTTCGTCCGCACCAACCAGCAGAAGCACTGGGAGGCCGCGGTCGAGGAAGCGAAGTGGCACGCGGAGACGTTCGGTCCCGATGCCTCGGGCGAGCCGCGCTTCTACATCGAGCTCCAGCGCCACGTGGACGACCAGGAGCGCATCAACCCGCTCCTCAAGAAGATCGCCAAGAAGCTCGGCCTGCCCCTCGTCTGCGACAACGACGCGCACTTCCTCCGCAAGGAGGACCACGATTCCCACGACACGCTCTGCTGCATCTCGATGGGAAAGACGAAGGACGTGCCGGACCGCATCCGCTACCCGGAGGGCCTCTACGTCAAGAGCCCCGAGGAGATGCACGCGCTCTTCAGCGAGGACGACGCCGAGCGCGAGGCGCTCGCCAACACGCTGCGCATCGCCGACCGCTGCAACGTCACGCTCCCGAAGGACATGAAGTACGCGCCGGTGGTGCGGATCCGCCACGGCGGCCGAAAGCCGAAGTACGACCCCAAGAAGGACGGCGACCTCACCGAGTGGTTCAAGGGCTACTGCCGGACCATCGAGCTGCTTCCCTTCGATGCCACCAAGGATGCCGACGTCACCGAGGCCGAGCTGCGCGCCGACTGCGACCGTGCGCTGCGCGACCTGGCCGAGGCGGGCCTCATCTGGCGCTACGGCGTCGACGGCATCACGCCCGCGGTGCGCGCCCGCGCCGAGCGCGAGCTCAAGGTGCTCGCCGACAAGGCCATCAGCGCCTACTTCCTCATCGTGTGGGACTTCGTCAACTGGGCGCGCCAGAACGGCATTCCCGCCACCGCGCGCGGCTCGGGCGTCGGCACCATGGTGGGCTACGTGCTCGGCCTCTCCAACGCGTGCCCGGTGCGCTACGGCCTGCTCTTCGAGCGCTTCACCGACCCGGACCGCAGCGAATACCCCGACATCGACATCGACCTCTGCCAGAACGGCCGCGGTGCGGTCATCCAGCACGTGCGCCAGAAGTACGGCCACGTGGCGCAGATCGCCACCTTCGGCCGCCTGAAGGCGAAGAACGCCATCAAGGACGTGGCGCGCGTCATGGGCCTGCCGCCCGCGGAAGGGCAGCGCATCTCGAACCTGGTTCCCGAAGCGCCGGACATGACCTTCGAGAAGGCGTTCGCGCAGAGCCCGGATTTCCAGGCCGCCTACGACGCCGACGAGACCGTGCGGCGCGTGGTCGACGGTGCGAAGGAGCTCGAGAACCACGCGCGCACGCAGGGCATCCATGCTGCCGGCGTGGTGATCGCCACGCAGCCCCTCGACAACATCGTCCCGCTCTGCCGCTCCACCGGCGGCGGCGACGAAGTGGTGACGCAGTGGGAAGGTCCGCTCTGTGAGAAGGCCGGCCTCCTGAAGATGGACTTCCTGGGCCTGCGCACGCTCTCCACCATCGAGCTTGCCAAGAAGCTGGTGCGCGACTCCATGTCCGAGGAGGCCATCTACCGCGGCGTCGGCCGCGAGCCGGGCGACGGCGGCCCGCATCCGCTCGACCTCGACCGCATTCCGCTGGAAGACCAGCGCGTCCTGGGCACCTTCCGGCGCGCGGACACGGGCGGCGTGTTCCAGTTCGAATCGGGCGGCATGCGTCGCCTGCTCTCTGACATGCAGCCGGACCGCCTCGAGGACCTGATCGCGGCCAACGCGCTCTTCCGTCCGGGCCCGATGAGCCTGATCCCGGACTACAACGCGCGCAAGCACGGCAAGCAGCCGGTGCCCGCGGTGCACGAGGCGGTGGACCCGCTCCTGGCCGAGACCTACGGCATCATGGTCTATCAGGAGCAGGTCATGCAGGTCCTGCACCTCCTCGGCGGCATCGCGCTCCGCCAGGCGTACACGGTCATCAAGGCCATCAGCAAGAAGAACGAGAAGCTCATCAACTCCACGCGCGAGGAGTTCGTCACTGGCGCTGGCACGCGCGGCGTGGACGCGCGGCGCGCGGGCGAGCTCTTCGACCTGATCGTGAAGTTCGCGGGCTACGGCTTCAACAAGAGCCACTCCACCGGCTACGCCATCGTGGCCTACCAGACCGCGTACCTGAAGACCTGGTTCCCCAACCACTTCATGGCGGCGGTGCTCACCTTCGAGAGCCAGGCGCAGAAGGTGGAGGACTGGGCCGTCTACCTGGATGAATGCCGTCGCACGGTGTTCCCGGATTCCACCGACGCGCGCGCACACGTGGGCGTCGAGGTGCGTCCGCCCGACGTCAACCTTTCCGATGCGGACTTCTCCGTGGTCTATGCCGACGGCGAGCCGCACGACGGCGTGCACGGCCACGTGCGCTTCGGCCTCAAGGCCATCAAGGGCTCGGGCGAGAACGCCATCGTCGCCATCATCGCGGAGCGCAAGAAGGGCGGCCGATTCAAGGACCTCTTCGACTTCTGCGACCGCGTCGACCTGCGTGCCGTGAACCGCGCCACCATCGAGGCGCTGGTGAAGGGCGGGGCGTTCGACAGCCTGCACGGCGTCGAGGAGCGCGCGGCGCTCGTGGCCACCATCGAGGACGCCATCCGCAGCGGTCAGACCAAGAACGAGGACCGCCGCGTCGGGCAGATGACCTTCTTCGGCGACTTCGAGGGCTCCGCACCCACGGGCGCCGCCGCGCCGGCCACCACGCTCCGCAAGGTGCCTGCGTGGGAGCGGATGCAGGCCCTGGCCTACGAGAAGGAAGCCCTCGGCTTCCACGTGAGCGGCCACCCGCTCGACCAGTACAAGGACGAGATCGCCACCTTCTGCTCCGGTTCGGTGGAGCGCGTGGCGCAGATGCCGCAGGATGCCT
>Ga0209400_1000357_pt1 | contig 39451 bp, 68 predicted proteins | sample M_130807_EF_Meta_FD_187313 | JGI IMG/M metagenome (GOLD analysis project Ga0209400, IMG submission 187313) | Freshwater microbial communities from Lake Montjoie, Canada to study carbon cycling - M_130807_EF_MetaG (SPAdes) (version 2) | ecosystem: Environmental > Aquatic > Freshwater > Lake... | reverse complement strand
GTCATAGTGTGCATTCCTTTATCTTGCATTGCCTTGCCTTTCGATAGTAGGAGAGCTTTCGCCCGTGTTATCAGTGTATACCTTACTATGCCGTATAGGCAAGCTCTAAATAGCTATTTTTTTTTTAACGGCGTGTCGTGGGGTAATAATTCCCGTGATCGCGGGAAGAGAGGCGGGGCCTATAAAGGCAAGGCGGGCTGGTGTAGCTCTTGCCTATCGGGTAAGGCCGTTACTTAATCGGGGCGCTATCGGTTAGAGCTTTACAGCTTAGAGCTGTTTAATTATGAGATGTTAATAAAGGTTAGGGTGTGCCGTAGGTACTGCCCGCCCCGCCCTTTTCCCTAGCAGAACAATACAGACAAGGCAGACAATAGCGCACAGAAACGCACAGTCAGGGCAAAACGGACACCCCGTGTTGTTAATTTTTGGTGTGTTGTAGTCTATGTACCCGTTATAAATATATTTCCTAAAGTGAACCCCTGATCTAGTAAAACCGCAGGTCAGAGTATAGACGGTATGTGATGTGCGTAACAATAATAAAATAAAATAACGGAAAGCGGGAAATGACCTATTTTTCCTGCCTTATATACAGTAGGGGCTGTAAGTTTGGAAAGCCCCGTCTACTATCTGGTTGGCCTCTTGCGAGGCCCCCTAGGGCTGAGCACTGACTTACCCCTCAGTCGCTGTGACTCCTTCGGGAGTCTACGGCATTCCGCAGTCGCGGTTTTTAGTCGGGATAGTTCTATTAATAGTTCGCGCCTAGTAATCATCATCTTCCCTAGTAAAAGGAATCTTTGATTCCGCCTGGCAATACCTTGCCTGGTATGAAATGGGCATTCCGCCCAAAAAATTTTTTCGGCGCTTCGCGCCTAATAGGAGATGACACGTGGCAGATAATTCCGCCGACATTGCCAAAAGAATTATCCTTGGCTGTGTAGCAGAAGGTATGACTATCGAGCAGGCTTGCGCCTCAGCTGGTAAGTCTATGAAGACCTACGAGTACTACCGCAGAACCGACAAGGTATTCTCCGATAAAGTAGATCGTACTAGGTTAGGACTCAAAGACAAGTCCTTTGCCTCTGGTGACGTCCACGACATTTCCTTCTCTGAATTTCGTAAGCGCTTCCTGCACTCCAAAACTTTTCCACATCAGCAAAATCTAATAGATGTAATTGAGGGACGCGAGCCTAGTTGGTTCCATCCTAGTATGAAGTGGGAAACAGGACTTGCAGATAACCGCATCCTGATTAACATCCCGCCTAACCACGCCAAGTCTATGACCGTAACGGTTGACTATGCCACGTGGCAGGTAGCTCGTAACCCTAACTTTAGAATCCTAATAGTATCCCAGACTCAGCGCCTAGCGGCAGACTTCTTGTACGCTATCAAGCAAAGACTGACTCATCCCCAGTATGAGGAACTCCAGCAAGCATACGCCGCAGGTGTTGGCTTTAACTCTAAGTCAGCTTCGTGGCAGGCAACCCGCATCACCTTTGGAGATGAGCTCCGTGAGTCTGGTGAAAAGGATCCAAACATTGAAGCCGTAGGTATCGGCGGTCAGATTTACGGCAAGCGTGCCGATATGATTATTGTAGACGATGCTGTAACACTAAGCAACGCTAATGACTTTGAACGTCAAATTAAATGGCTAACGCAGGACGTCCGTTCCCGCCTTAACCCAACAGGTAAGCTCATCATTATTGGAACCCGCGTGGCTTCCATTGACTTGTACCGCGAACTGCGTAACCCAGATAGATACCCAGGCGGTTTAGTACCTTGGAAGTATCTGGCTATGCCAGCACTGCTGCAGACAGATGAAGACCCTGATAAATGGGAAACACTCTGGCCAGCATCCGATGCTCCCTTTGATGGGCAGCTAGATTCTGATAAGACACCAGAAGGACTCTACCCACGTTGGAATGGTCGCAACTTATATAACGAGCGCCAGTCTATGGATGCCTCCACGTGGGCTTTGATTTACCAACAACAGGACATTTCAGATGACGCTATTTTTGACCCTGTATGTGTTCGTGGTTCGATTGACGGAATGCGTAAGGCAGGTGCATTAAATGCGGGCTATCCAGGCCATCCTAAAGACCTTAATGGATTCACTTTCATTTGCGGCTTGGATCCTGCTATGGTCGGTGATACTGCCGTTGTTTGTTATGCAATTAATCGTCACGACCATAAGCGCTATATTGTGGATACTCATAAAATTACTCGTCCTACTCCAGCGCAGATTAGGCAGCTTATATTTGACTGGACTGAAATCTATAAACCCTCAGAGTGGATTGTAGAAAAGAACGCTTTCCAGGCTTTCTTAACACAAGACGAAGGAATCCGTCAGCACTTAGCATCACGTGGCGTTCAACTTAAAGAACACCATACTGGTAACAATAAATGGGATGCTGGCTTCGGTGTGGCTTCTATGTCTACCTTGTTTGGAACAAAGCAAGCAGATGGTAAGCACCACAGAGATAACCTTATACACGTACCTTCAGATCAAACTGAGAACATCAAAGCCTTAATCGAACAACTTATTACGTGGTCTCCAACTACTAAGGGTAAGACTGACTTAGTAATGGCGCTCTGGTTCTGTGAAATCCGCGCACGTGAGATGCTCAACTATGGTCAGTATCAACAAAACCATATGCGTAATCCGTTCCTATCTAGGGCCGAGAAACAAAAACGAGTAGTCGTCAACATTGACGAACTGATTGCAGCACAAGAGCGACACTTCGTCTAGGGAGACAAATGAGCGTAGCAATGCCAATGCCGCCTGTTACACCAGGTCGCAAGGATAGAAATGTTATTGTCAAAGTTGCTAAGAAGTCTATGATCAAAAAGGCTGCAACTAAAAAGAAGAGGAAAAAATAATGGGACAAACAAGTTGGATTACTAACTCAGAAGGCGAAGAAGTCTACGTGGACAAAGGCGCTATCACAATGCCTACTCCATCAGTACAAGGTCGCAAACAGTATATGGAAGCAGAAGCTAAAGCATCTGCAGCAGACTTTGTTGAGTGGCCTACTATGGTCCAAGGTCAAACAGAACAGGGTATGTAATTATGTCATCAGCGAGCCGTATTGAAGGAATTGCTGGTGGTGGACGTGGTCCAGGTGGATACTCATATCGTGGCAGCGAATTAACTGCTGCAGAACGCCGTTCTATGGTTAAGCAAAACAAATCTGCAGAGTCTTTGAAAAATAAAGATCTTGATAAGATGGATAAAAACAAAGCTAACTATGCTAAACAAAAGCAAGCACGTGCTGACCAACTTGAAGGTTCTTACAAGGTTGGTAAGACAGAAGGTAAAGTAAAAGCAGCAGTGGCTGCAGTGCCTGTAATTGCAGCAACAGCAAAGATTGCATATAATGCTGGCAAGAAAAAAGGCTCACAAGATAATCACCACGTAACAACTGTGCCACCAAAGAAAAACACTATGAATAAATCAGAGCGTGACTTTGAAGCAGGCCAGAAACTCAAGGCTAAAATTACAAAGAAAACTGGCGTTTATCCAAACACCGCTAATTAAGGATTAATAATTGTTAAACATTAGAGAGATTACCGCAAAGGTTAATCGTATGCAGACCCGTTACGCAGCGCGTGACGGACGTATGCGCGATGTCCTTTCTGTTCGCCAAGGCGACATATCAAAGGTCTATCCCTCTATGTTTTCTGAGGAGTATCCAAAGCCTCTGATTGCAAACCTTATTGACGTATCAGCTCGTGACTTAGCAGAAGCTATGGCACCACTGCCATCGTTTAACTGCTCAGCATCTAATATGGTCTCTGACGCTGCACGTCGTGCCGCTGATATGCGTGCTCGTGTTGCTAACTACTATATTGATGAGTCTGATGTTCAGATTCAGATGTACACAGGAGCTGACTGGTTTAATACTTACGGTCAGTTAATTGCAATGATTGACTTTGATTATGAGAATAACAACCCAATCATTAAGTTTGTTAATCCTTTTGGTGCATACCCAGAAGTAGATCGCTTTGGTCGTTGTATCTCATTGACTCAAATTGTTGGTATGGATGCTCAGACCCTAGCATCTATGTACCCAGAGTTTGCAGATCAGATTCTAAACAAAAACTCATTTACACCAGGCTCACCGTATCTATCTTTGATTCGTTATCACGACAAAGATCAAGACACAATTTATCTACCAGAGCGTAAAGATTTAATTCTATCTCGTACACCTAACCCAATCGGTGAGTGTTTAGTACGTGTAGCGCAACGCTCATCTATTGATGGTGAGTCACGCGGTCAGTTTGATGACGTACTTGCAGTACAACTTGCTCGTGCTCGCTTTGCAGTATTGCAGATTCAAGCAGCTGAAAAGTCCATCCAAGCACCTATTGCTATTCCACAAGATGTACAAGAACTAGCACTCGGACCTGATGCAATTATGCGCTCTGCTAATCCACAAGGTATCCGCCGTGTTCCACTAGAATTACCAGCAGGTGTGTTCCAAGAGTCAAGCATCCTAGAACGTGAACTACGTATGGGTGCTCGTTATCCTGAGTCTCGTTCAGGTCAAACAGATGCATCTGTTGTAACAGGTCGCGGTGTACAAGCGCTACAAGCAGGCTTTGATACACAGATTAAAGCAGCCCAAGCACAGTTTGCTAAACTCTTTGTTGAAGTTATTGGCTTGTGCTTTAAGGTAGATGAAAAGATTTTTGGTAACAAGGTTAAGGAAATTCGCGGCATTGATGACGGCACACCGTACTCAATGAAGTATGTTCCATCCAAGATTATCAATGGTGACTATACAGTAGATGTTCGCTACGGAATTATGTCTGGTATGGATCCAAACCGTGCAACTATTGCTTTGCTACAAATGCGTTCAGATAAACTCGTATCACGTGACTATGTCCGTCGTGAACTACCAGTTGAGATTAACGTTTCACAAGAAGAACAAAAAGTTGATATTGAAGAAATGCGGGATGCACTACGTGTTGCCGTTGCACAATATGCACAGACTATTCCGTTGGTTGCTCAGCAAGGACAGGATCCATCACAGATTATTACCCGTATCGCCGAAGTAATTAAAGGCCGTCAAAAGGGTAAGCAAATCGAAACTATTGTGGAAGAGGCTTTTGCCCCAGAACCACAACCACAGGCACCAGCAATGGCGCCTGGGATGATGAATCCAGCAGCAGGTGCGGCCTCCGCTTCTGCCTCGCAGCCAATACAGTCACAACCTGGCGGTATGGCCCCTGCTGCTGGTTCACCAGCTCCACAAGAAAAACCAGATATTGCATCATTGCTCGCCTCAATCGGCGGCGCGGCATAAATAAAGGGAGGTGAACAATGAACAAAGGATCACAGGCCCCAGCGCCTATGTCAAAGCCAGTTGAGGGTAAGAAGGATGCTTCTAAGCCAGCAGGCGGAAAGACATACTTCGGAGTAACTCCAGCAGGACGTCCAGGTAAAAAAGTTAGCAAGGGTTAATTATTTTAGTGAGGTGGGCTGAACGTGGATAATCGTAATGAAGTTCCGCGTTCAGTTCATCTTGCAGACTTCCTAGTAATACTTACTGGGTTCCTACATAACATTTCAAATAGCATTACAGCATTTACAGAAGAACTAATGGAACTATCCATATACCACGCCACTCGTCAATCACGAGTAAGTAGAGTGTGGGAAGAATTTGCAAACGATTTAGAAAAGATACAGGAGGATACAGATGGCGCTTGAAGATGCCAAGAACCCATTAAAGGGTGTATCAGGTCCTGGTAAGTACGCAAAGCGTACAGATAGAATCCCAGCCAATTCATACGGGGATCAAACAGAATTAGCACAGATTGCATCTGGTGCTCCTATTGCAAAGACTCCTGATACTAAGGGTATGCCAATGGGTCAAGTAGAAGCCGCTGCAGCAAATGCTGCACCACAGACTCCAGTAACACCATTGTTTGCACCATCACAACGTCCAGAAGAACCAATTACACAAGGTGCTCCAATAGGACCAGGTGCTGGACCAGAAGCATTAATAATGAAAAAATCTACAGATAAACTCTCAGATGCTTTAGCACAGATGCTTCCTTATGATACAACTGGTGAAATTGGAATCTTGTATCAGCAGGCATTATCGCGAGGTATGTAGTGGCTGGTTCAAATATTAGAGCTGCCGCAGTTCAAGCGCAATTAAACCCAGAGCAAAAAGCAAAAGTAGATGACCTATCTAAATTACTTGATACTCATCGTGCTTTATTAAACTTGCCTTCTGCACAAGCACAACAAAAGTTTCAACAACTTCCACAAGGTCAACAAGATGGTCTTACAACAATGTTTGCCGATGACGGCAAAACACAAAAGACTGGTTGGTTTGATACAGTCAAGCATTACTATAATCCAGTATTTGGATTTGGTAAAGCAGCTATTGCAGGTTTAACTGAAGTTGGCGATCTTATGACTCGCCTTTACCGTACCTCTGAAGTTGCTAGAACACAAGCAGATACCTTGCCTAAAGGTGGTCTAACAGGCATCAAGGCTGCTTGGGATATTGCAAATGACAAAGGCGAATTAGTACTAGACCCTAAGCGTATTGAAGACGCAAAACAAAAGTATACTCCTGACCGTATATCTGTTGCAATTAAAGCAGACCAAGGTATGACGTTAGATGAGATTCAGGCAACTGGTACTCCAGCAGAACAAAAGATTGCAGCAGATGCTGCACAAAATAAAGATAACCTTTTTCAAAGTGCTATTGATGCAGTAAAAGCAGCCAAGTATTCTCCTGGTCGCCAAGTTGCTAATATGCTTCTTCCAGAAAGCCTAGAAGGTTCAGGACCTTTATACAAAGGAATCTCTGGCACAGTAGATACTGCTTATCGCGTTTTTGCAGATCCAACACTTGCATTAGGTAAAGCCAAAAAAGCCTATGATGCTGCTAACTATGCAATGTTTAAGATTGCTGGCAACGCACAAAACGTAGATAAAGTATTTACCAATCCACGTGTGGTTCAATTCTTTGATACATACGGTGCTCAACTAGACGAACTAGGTAAGGCCCGTAAAGGTAAAGACATTCTTAAAGCAACAGAAGCAGCAACTATGCTTCGTCGTATTGCTCCAGAGTTTGGTCCATCAGCGATTGATGAATTTATTAAAGCTGGTGTAAAGAATGCTGAAACAGCAAAGAACTATCTTGCCAATCACGCAGACGTTAAAGCCATTATTGGTGGTCAAGCAGCACGTGTGACTCCATTGATTCCACGCCTTGATATGTCTCGTCAAATTCGTATTAGCGCTTTAACTGCTGGCGATAAAATTCTTAACATTGACAAAGTTGGTCAAAAGTTAGTGAGCGCTTTATATGGAATTGCTCCTGCTTATGATGATATTAACGCAGGTCTTGTATCAGGTTCAGACCGAGCAGCAATACTTGAAGGTAGAGTTGGAAAACTCAAAGGACCTACTGGAGTTATTCGTTTTACAACTAACCAGATTCAAGGTCGCCTAGATCGTTTTGCTGCTAAGTTTACAACTATTCCATATTTTCCAAATGGATTCTTTGATGTCGCTTCTCCTAACGCAAGCGACCAGATTTACCGTATCTCACGTTTAACCAATAGCCGTTATCACAGCAAGATTATTGCTGAAGCATTTGCTGCTGGTACTGAAGGTCAAAAAAAACAAATCTTCAAAGGTTTATGGAATACCGTAGCTGAAGTACGTGGCGTACCTAAGTCACAAGCTGGTATGACATATATGGAAGAGTTCGCAGGACGTGGACTTGAAAAGAAATATGCTGCAGACATTGTTGTAGATGGAGTTAACAAGGGAAACCCTGCAAACTTTGGTGGACAACAAGTAGCGTTATTTCCATACCAGTTGTCATCTGGTATTGCAGTTCCATCTATTGTAGATCTTGACCGACTATCAGCACGTGCTGGTCTTATCGGTTGGGTTATGGGTCTATCTCACCAAAAGTGGGTTGAGAAGATGACTTCTCTATGGACTATTGGAACTCTTGCGGGTCCTCGCTTTGCGCTTCGTAACGCAACAGAAGATCTTATGGTTCACCTTGCTATTGGTGATTCACCTTGGGGAATTGTCAAAGGTCGTTTACTTTCATCTCGTCTGCGCCTAGCACGTGGTGGTACAGGCGGAGAAAGTATTGGCAAGGTTCTTAAAAACCAAGCAACACTTAATATGGAATCAGGTGAACTGGGAGTAATCCAGAAACTTGTTCGTCGCAAAGAACTCGCAGCCTACAAAGCAAAAATTGAAGCAGCAAAAAACGTAGATGAAGTACGTTCTATTATGGCTGAAGCAGTAATGCACAATAGCCTAGGATATAAAGTAGATCCAGAAGGCGCTAAATATATTGCTGAGTTTGCCAAGTATGGCAACCTTGATAACCTTCTTGCAGATATTTCAGAAGGTGGTAAGAACGCTTATAGCGGTGGCGACAAGTTTGTTTCTGCTGCTAACGATGTTGCAAAATACGGCAAGATGGAACCTATTGAAATCAATGGGGCTAAGTATGTTCAAGCAACTGGAGAAAAGGCATTTACAAATTTCAATCCAGTAGCAAGCGAACAAGCTCGTATGTCTTGGCTTATTCAACTAGGTATTACATCTAACGATGCTCTTGCTAAGATTGCAGTCAAGAATCTTGAAAATGAAGAAGTAGCACTTCGTGAGATGGCTACATACCTTTCAAAATTACCTAATGCAGAACTCAAGCGTTTTGAGTTATACTCAGAAGGTCTTGGTGGAAACGTTAATATCCACGCTAAAAAAGCATTTGATGCTGTTAAGAATCTTTACTCAAAACAAAATGGTGAAGTAAATAAAGACCTTCTTGCTAAGGTACGTAAAGTAGATAAAGATGGTAATGTAGTTGTATCTACAAAAGATCTATCTCTTGAAGATTTACCAACTTCTCAAGATGTAGCGCTTACACCAATGTATATTTCAGGTCCAACTCTTGTACCTGTTGCTGAAAGCGGTAACTTTGCAGCAAGCCTAACGGATCGTGCGTGGGATGCTATGGGTGAGGCTAATGCTCGATTCTCACGTGAACCTATTGTTCTTAATGAACTCATTAGATACCGCAAGGAAATGGCTGAATCAGGCTACGAACAGCACGTAATAGATTTCTATACTAAAGGTCTTGAGGGTGAAAAACTTATCAAGGCTCAAGAGTATGCAAGAAAACAAATTCTTGCTACAGCAGAAGACCTTGCTAAAGGTCGTGTTCTTTCATATGTAGATAATCCTGCAGTTCGTAGCCAACTTGCTATGTCTGCACGTAACTTTGCCCGTTTCTATCGTGCAACAGAAGACTTCTATCGCCGTGTTTATCGCACAGTACGTTACAACCCAGAGTCAATCCGTCGTGCAACCCTTACTTATGAAGGAATTTCACACTCTGGCTTTGTACAACAAGATGATAATGGTGACTCATACTTCTTCTACCCAGGATTAACACCTGTGTACCAGACAATGAGTGGTATTGCCTCAATGTTTGGTGCTCCAGAAGCATTTAAGACTCCAATGCCAGTGGAGTTTGGTGGTAAATTAAATATGATTACCCCATCAATGAACCCAGATTCATTGTTCCCAACATTTGCTGGTCCAGTTGCTGCAATTCCACTAAAATTTGTATTCAACCTAGTGCCACAATTTGGTAACTTAGAAAAAGCATTACTTGGTAAGTACTCAGAAGACCAACCAATGATTAATGCTATCTTTCCAGCACACTTAACACGCTTCCTTGCAACAATGGATCGTAATGAACGTAATTCCCAGTACGCATCTGCTATGCGTAAGGCTGCAACATACCTTGAGGCTACAGGTCACGGTGTAAAACCAACGTGGAACCAAGCAACTCAGCAATGGATTGCTCCTTCACCTGCAGAACTAGAAGCATACAAGAGTAAATTGCAGGCTTCTGCAACATCTATCTTGGCTGTTCGTTTTATTACTGGCTTCTTTGCTCCAGCATCACCACAGACAACATTAAAATCAGAAATGGCTCAATGGGCTAGAGATAATGAGCGAGTAAACTTTAAGCAAGTTTATAACAACCTTATTAATCGTTACAATGGTGACATTGACAAGGCTATGGAACAATGGATTGCACTATATCCAGACCAAATGCCATACACAGTTGGTGAATCTGAGACAGATACAGTCACATCAGCTCGTGCTATTGATAGCACTATAGGATGGCTAAAAGATAACAATGATGTTGTAGGTAAATACCGTGAAGGTTCTATGTTCTTAATGCCTCGTGTTGGTGAGTTTAACTTTGATGCTTACAAGTTGCTTATTTCACAAGGTCTCACAAAGAGCAAGCGTGTAGAGACATTTTTACAAGATGTTTCAACAGCACGTGACGTGCAGTTCTATTATCAACAAAAAGATAACTTTGATGCACAACTTGCACAAACATATTCAGACCCAGCAAAGAAAGCCCTTAAAGACAAATGGGACCAATGGTCAACACAGTTCAAGGGTGCTCGTCCATTACTTCAATCTGAACTAGGACAAGGGTCTGAACGCGCTATTAAACGCCAGGTTGCTTACAAGGACTTACAGAATATGTTACTTGATTCTTCTGTACGTAAGGCTAACCCAAAGGCTTTTGATGCAATCCTTGCAATGTCACAGATATATGACCGATATGCCTACAACAAAGACTTAACTGTTGGCTCAGGTGCGTCATCTAATGCGTATAAAGATATTTTACAACAAAACGTAAAAGCGGAACTTCAAAAAATAGCAGAGAGTAATCCAAACGCACTTAATGTGTATAACGTGATTTTCTCAAGATTGGTAGGAGACTAGAATGGGATTTGCACCCGATAGCTGGACCACTGGTGGCGTTCCTACACAGTCAACCGCATCTAACTCTGCTCCTAATCCATATGCTGGATTTGGTCCAACAACTGCAAATACAGTTCAAGATTCCGCAGCTGCACTCTATGCAATGTCTGATGCTGAGCGTAAATTATTTGCCCAAAAGTTAAAAGATGCTGGATATAAAGTAAAAGTATCTGGATCTAAAGGCAACACACTTGCTATTGCAGACGCACTTCTATTAGCGCAGCAAGAACAAATAACAGCAGAAACACGTTTAGGTAAGAAGTACGCAACTGTAGATGAATTTCTTGCAGAAAAAAAGACTGGTGCTACTGGCACTGGCGCTCCAAAAGCATACGCAACTATTTCACCTTTAACAACAGCAGCAAGACTTATCAACGATGCCTACCAACGCAACCTTAATCGTGATGCGACTAAGGCTGAGATTGATACCATTACAAAGAAACTTAATGCGGCTGAAAAGAAAAACCCACAAAAGACTGTTAATGGTCTTACTACTGGTGGAATTGACCGCCCTCAATTCTTGGATGAGATTGTTAAAGCTCGACCTGAATTTAAGAAGCGCATTGAAAGCAAGACTGCTCTTAATACAGAGACTCTTATGTCTACAGCAAAGGCAAATGGCCTTACTCCTAACCCATTTCAATTACAGGAATGGAACAAACGTATTCAAAATGGTGAAGATATTAACGTTATTAAGAAGTCTATTCGTGATACAGCAGCACTTGGTCTACCAGATAACATTAAGAAACTTATGGCTGATGGAACGGATCTTGAAACAATTTATGCTCCATACAAGAACGTTATGTACCAGACATTAGAATTAAACCCAGATGCTATTAACCTTAATGACCCAACACTTCGTAGTGCTATTGGTTCTAATGGTGAAATGCCTATCTATGATTTCCAACGAACACTTCGCAAAGATCCACGTTGGCAATACACAAACAATGCACGTGAAGATGTTTCCAATTCAGTTACTAAAGTCCTTCAGGACTTTGGATTTGTGGGGTAATAATGCCTAGAGATGTAAATGACACACCAGTTGTTACTAAAATTGTTGACGAGCAAGCAAAAGCGGCTGGCTTACGTGCTGCTGCAGTAGATGCTGCGGCTCAAGCAAAAGAACAAGCAGCATACACATCTGGTAAATCTACAACAGGGCAAACATTAGCTAAACAAAAGACAACTATTGAAAATCTTGCGGCTCGTGCTAATGAAATTACAGATCCTACTAAAAGAAAAGCATTTGTTGAATCATCTAAAGCAGCACTTAGTGATGTTAAACTTGGACTAGAACTTCAAGCAATTATTGATAAAGCAGAGTTTGCTTCTAATATAGCAAAAGATCCAAACAATTTAATGAATAGCGATTCTATATTTACTTCATCTGCCAAGACTGGTGTATCTAACTCTGGTAAATATTATGTTCAAGGTAAAGAAGTTAGCCAACAAGAATATGTAAATACTGTAGGTGCAGAAACTGGAGTGGGTAGCGTTGGTGGTGGAGGCGGCACAGGTGGTTCAGGTGCTGAAAATTTAACTGGCACAGGTGGTTCAGGTGCTGAAAATTTAACTGGCACAGGTGGATCAGGAACACCTGCAGACCAAGCAGCACGTAAATCTGCATATGACATTTTGCTTGAAGAGTTCAACCGTTATGGTTTAGGTTCTCTAGTAGAACCGCTTAAAGGTCTTATTACTGACAACGTTTCACCTTCAGAATTTGGTCTTCGTCTGCAACAAACAGATGCTTACAAGAAGCGCTTTAGCGCTAATGCTGACCGTATTGCTAAAGGATTAACAGCATTAGACCCAGCAACATATCTTAAAATGGAAGATCAATACCAAGAAATTATGCGTAACTATGGACTTCCTGCTTCTTACTATTCAAAGGATTCACTAGGTACACAGGCTGGGTTTAATCAACTTATCGCTAATGACGTATCTGCTACAGAATTAGAAGACCGCGTTATGACTGCACAAAACCGTGTAGTCAATGCTAATCCAGAAGTTTACAAGGCACTCAAGGCTTTCTACCCAGACATTACTAATGGCGATATCTTGGCTTATACACTTGACCCAACCAAGGCACTAGATATGATTAAACGTAAAGTTACTGCAGCTGAAATTGGTGGTGCTGCCCTTGCTCAAGGATTAACAACTGAGGCTACAACAGCAGAAAACTTAGCACGTTATGGAATTACTGGTGCTCAGGCACAGCAAGGCTACGAACAAGTTGCTGGAATGTTGCCACGTGGTTCAATGCTTGCAGATATTTATAAGCAAGATCCATACACACAAGCAGTAGCAGAAGCAGAAACATTTGGCACTGCAGGATCTGCAGTAGCAAAAGAAAAGCGCAGAAAATTAACAGCACTTGAAACAGCAGCATTTGCTGGTTCATCAGGCGCTGCTCAAAATGCGTTAAGCCGTGACCGTGCATCAAGTGTCGGTATGTACCGCGAATCAGGCGCAGGCGCCTTCTAAACATAGACCTGCCACTAGAACGACTGGCCTAGTGGAGTGATACCAATACCAGGAGTCAGAGCCATACCCGTACCCCAACGGAATATGAGGCTGGCGTAATCAAACAATGATAGGGAGATGGACTATGTCCAATAACGACTACGAGGACGACGACTTTGACTTTGAAGATTCTTCTTCAAACCAAAACAATGATCTCGTCAAACAACTGCGTAAAGCAGCAAAGCAAAAGGATAAAGAACTTCAAGAGCTTCGTGCTCAATTTGAAGGCGTATCCAAAGCACAAAGAGAACGAGCTATTAAAGATGTCCTCGAAGCTCGCGGGATAAATAAGAAAATATCTGCATTTATCCCACAGGACATTGACCCAACTGAGGAGTCTTTGTCTAAGTGGCTTGACGATTACGGCGACGTATTCGGTATCGAGTCACAAGAATCTAACCAGAACACTGTAGACCCAGCACAAGCTGCTGCTTACAAGAAGATGAATAACGCTGTCGAATCTGGCTTAACACCAGACTCAGGTGATGACGTTCTTCGTAAACTTATGAGCGCTAACTCAAAAGAGGAACTTGACGAAGTCATTCGTAATTCTGGACTCTAACAACAATCCGAAAGGCTAACGCTAAATGGCAATTCCAGGTGGTTCATTAACTGGTACCTCGGCGATAAGCAACCTCGTACAAACAGCATATGATCAATATGTAAGAATGGCACTACGTTCCATTCCTGTTATGCGTGCTCTTGCAGACGTCAAGCCAGTTCAACAGGCAATGCCAGGATCATCAGTTGTATTCTCAATCTATTCAGATCTAGCTCAAGCTACATCTACATTGACAGAAGCATCTGACGTTTCTTCTATTGCTCTTGGTAACCCAACACAAGTTGCGGTTACACTACAAGAATACGGCTCAGCCGTAACAACAACAAAGAAGTTAAACCTAACTTCTTTCAACGATGTTGACTCAGCTCTTGCTGACATCATCGCTTATAACGCTGCAGACTCTATTGATTCTGTTGTAGCTTCTGTTCTAACAGCAGGCTCAAACGCAATCTATGCAGGAACAGCAACAAACACAGCAGGTATCAAGGCTGATCAGCTAATGACAGTTTCTGATATCCGTCAAGCTGTAACAGAACTTCGCACAAACAAGGCTTTGCCTCGTATTGGTGAACTATATGCAGCATACCTACACCCACGTCAGACAGCCGATCTTCGTGCTGAAACTGGTACTGGTGGATTCCAAGAACTTTCAAAGTACGTAGACCGCACACCATTCGTGGCTGGCGCTGTTGGCGTAATTGAAGGTGCATTCGTGGTAGAAACACCACGTGTTCCTTACGCTACAAACGGCACAACTAACGTCTACAAGGCAGTAGTTGCTGGTCGTGAAGCACTTGCAGAAGCAATGGGCCAAGACATCTCAACAGTCATTGGACCACAGATTGACGCGCTCCGTCGCTTCCACACAATCGGTTGGTACTACTTCGGCGGATGGTCACTCCTTCGTCAAGCAGCTCTCTACCGTATTGAATCTGCTGCAACAAACGGATAATCATTTAGTTGATTAACGCGGTGGCAGGGGGCAACCCCTGTCACTGAGTCAGTTCACTAAGGAGAACAATGCCATACACATTAACAACGCCTTGGGAAAACCAGACGTGGAACGCAGGCAAAGCGTGGCCTGATAAGTACTCACGTCTTGCTGGTAAGCCATTAGTTGGTGGTTCTCTTACAGGATCTATCCCAAGTTTTATGACAGACATTGCTCGTGGTGTAACACTTATTGTCAACGGCACAAGCGTTGAAGCAACACTTTATCCCTACCAGAATACATTGGAAGATGCAGATTATTATTTCCTCGGTGGTCACGTTTATACAGTCACGGATGAGCAAGCAGCAGTTCTTATCGCTGCAGGCTATAGCGACTATTTGGAGCCAATAGTATGAGTAACTGCACATCATCTTGTAAGACACAAGATCACGTCACCTATGGTGAGTGTATGCGTTCTAATATGCCAATGATTGATGGCGGTGCTACACCTACTAGAAGCGGTGCATCTTTGTCTGCAGTCAAGAAAGACGAGAAGGAATTGACTTCCTATTACGATGCAATCCGTCAGGGAGTAGAACCAATCTCTACAAAGAAGAAAGATATTGATGCGGCTATGGCTGTCAGCAATGAAGTAGGCAAAGCCTTTGATGGCAACACAATGGGATTTAGAGACTAAGCGTCACTAAATAGAGATAGAGGAAACTATGAAAAAAATAAAATCATCTGGTGGCGCTGAGTCCACTAACTTCAAGGGCTTCGGACCAGGAAGTAAGAAGGGGATTACTCCTTCATCTATCTCAGCCTCAACAGGTAAGACAAAGGGAAACACAGCCAAGTTCTCTGGCGGTAAGAAGACGGTGAGCAAATAATGTGTGCTGTATGCGGATGCGGTTACGCATCATATGATGATATTGAAACAGGCGCTCCAGGCGCTGGTGTCGGTGAAGAAAAAACTGGCGAAAAGGAAAACTACTAATGAAGAAAGCACATCCAGGATTCAAAGCTGTTGCTGCGGGAATCGCAAAGAAGCAAGGTATCTCCAAGGAACGTGCTGGTGCGATTGTTGCAGCAGGTGCTCGCAAGGCGAGCAAGGCTGCAGTTAAAGCAAACCCACGTTTGAAGAAAGTATCTGGCGTTAAGAAGGGTATGTAATGGCTAAAGAAATGTACAGCGCAAAGAAAGATATGGCGCAAGACAAGAAAATGACTAAAGGTCTAAAGCCAAAGCAAAAAGCAGCTTTCAAGAAGGCTGATCTTGCAATGGATAAAAAGAAGCCATCCGCAAAAGCAGATATGAAAATGGATAAGGCTTTAGTAGTAAAGATTAAAAAGAAGAAATAATGGCAAAGACTCCAGCGTGGCAACGCAAAGAGGGACAGAACCCAAAGGGTGGTCTCAATGCTAAGGGACGTGCTAGTGCTAAGGCACAAGGCAGTAACTTAAAGCCGCCAGTTAAATCTGGAGATAACCCACGCAGAGCAAGTTTTCTTGCTCGTATGGGTAGTGCTGCAGGACCTGAGCGTAAGCCAAACGGAGAGCCAACCCGCTTGCTTTTATCATTGCAAGCGTGGGGCGCATCTAGTAAAGCAGATGCTAAGAAAAAAGCAGCAGCAATTTCTAAAAGGAATAAAGGTAAGAAATGAAAAAGAAAGCATTTTGGGATACAAAAAATCCTAATAAGAAATCAACGCCTTTAAGTCCAAAGCAAAAGGCATCAGCAAAAGCCAGAGCAAAAGCAGCAGGTAGACCATATCCAAATTTGGTTGATAACGCTGCTGCTAAAAAAACAAAGAAGAAGTGAGGGACGTAGGTGCCACTAGGAGATTTCGGTTCAACGCTCGTAGACGAGTTAAATCGTCTTGCCAATGGTGGCACCTACCCTGCACGTGCTGACTATTTAGATACAGCTGCTGCTGCTCGTAAATGGGCTGTGACAAGAAGCGTTATACTCGGTAAAGTTACAGACACTGTAGGAGTTATTAACTACATCGGTTCTATTACTAAGCGTTCAGATATGTTAGACATTGCTGGGATCTGCAACAAAATTGCTGGTACTACAGGACTGGAGCCAGCTGCTGCGCTACGTCAGGTGGCCTCGTGAGTGCTACATATAACATTGTCTGCGAGCAAGCAACTACATTTAATTTTCAATTCATCATTAAAAATGATGGCACTCCTTGGAATATAACAAACTATTCTGCAACTATGACAGTGCGTCCATTCCTTGGAGCAAGCACAACTCTTCTAGTAGCAACAACCCAAAATGGTAAAATTACTTTAGATGGTCCTAACGGAACAGTTACAGTCAATCTTTCAGCTACAGTTACAGGTGCTCTAGTAACAGGTCGTTTTGTCTATGACTTGATACTTGATTCAGGTTCGGTAATAACTCGTGTCCTAGAAGGACAATTTATTGTGACAGGAGCAGTTACTACAAATGTCTGAAACAATTATTGTTATTACTACCACATCACCACAAACTGCGTTATCATTAGCTGCAGATCAAGGACCGCAAGGTCCTGCAGGAAATACAGGACCTACTGGCTCAACTGGACCGACAGGTGCAGGAGCAACAGGTGCTACTGGACCGACGGGAGGGACAGGTGCAACAGGTAATATTGGACCTACTGGTCCCACTGGTTCCATTGGCGTTACTGGGTCTACTGGTGCTACTGGTTCTACAGGAGCAACTGGCTCACAAGGAGTCACAGGACCTACGGGTTCAACTGGTCTTACAGGGTCAACTGGCGCTACTGGACCAACAGGATTTACTGGACCTACTGGCGCAACAGGAGCAACTGGACCCACAGGTAATACGGGAAGTACGGGCGCGACTGGTTCAACAGGACCTCAAGGTAATACAGGAAGCACGGGAGCAACTGGACCGACAGGTTCTACTGGCCCACAGGGTGTAACTGGCCCTACGGGCATCACAGGCCCTACAGGCCCTACTGGAGACACAGGTCCTGGATACTCAGGAGTTAGCTCCACATCTACAATTACCATTGGAACAGGTCTTAAAACCTTTACTTTAACTGGCGGTTACGCTGGTGCATTTATTACTGGTGACCGCATTCGTGCTATTCACTCAACTACTCCAACGTATTATATGGAAGGTTACGCCAACTATGTTGGTGGCGGATCTTTACTTATTACTGTTGATGTGGCAGTTGGTAGTGGTTCACATAATGACTGGAACTTCAGCATTGCTGGCATCATTGGCGCTACAGGCGCCACTGGTGCTACAGGAGCTGCTTCTACAGTTGTTGGACCCACAGGTGCAACTGGCAGCACTGGACCTATTGGTCCAACAGGAGCCACTGGTATTCAAGGTGTAACTGGTCCGACTGGTGCAACAGGATTTACTGGATCTACAGGTTCCACTGGTGCTACTGGACCGCAGGGTGTCACAGGACCAACAGGATTTACTGGAGCAACTGGTAGTACTGGACCTACGGGTCCTACGGGATTTACAGGTTCTACTGGTCCGACTGGTGCAACAGGTGCAACAGGTTCACAGGGTGTAACTGGTCCAACTGGTTTTACAGGAGCCACTGGTGCTACTGGTCCTACAGGCCCTACAGGTTTTACAGGTGCTACGGGAGCAACTGGAGCAACAGGTTCTAGTATTACAGGAGCTACAGGCGCAACTGGTGCAACAGGTCCTACTGGACCTACGGGATCTGTTGGACCTACAGGGGCTACGGGTGCTACTGGTTCTGCAGGAACAGGTTTACCAGTAGGTGGTGCTACTAACGCACTTCTTGCTAAGAGTTCTGCTGCTAATTACGACACTGCTTGGGTTACTGTTATTGATGGCGGTAGTGCGTAAGATACTGCTATGAAAGTAGCTGTCTACAGTATTGCGCTTAATGAAGAAAAGCACGTCAAGCGCTGGTTTGAATCTACCAAGGATGCTGACTATCACGTCATAGCAGATACTGGTTCAACAGATAGAACTATTGAGATAGCCAAGGAACTTGGCATACAGGTTTATACAATCAGTGTAAAGCCTTGGCGCTTTGATGATGCTAGAAATGCAAGCCTTGCTCTAGTACCAGCTGATGCTGATTACTGTATTGCAATGGACTTGGATGAGATTATGCGTCCAGGTTGGCGAGCAGAACTTGAGAAGGCTTTTGCCGAAGGTATAGATAAACCACGATACAAGTTTGTTACAGACTTTAATCCAGATGGAACTGAGAAAGCATCGTTTCTAGGATTTAGAATACATACTAGGCAAAATGTTCGATGGGTCTATCCGATACACGAAGTACCTAGTGGGTACTACCGTGATAAAGAAGAGACATCTAAAGAGTACGAGATTGAATCGTGGCACCTACCAGATGGTGAGAAGTCACGTGGTAACTATTTACCAATGTTGCAGAAAGCAGCAGAGGAGGATGCCAACGCTCGTAACCTGTATTACCTAGGTAGAGAATATTTCTATCACAGTATGGCTAAGGAATCTACGGAAACCTTAAAGCGTTACTTAGATGTCAGTATCTTTCCAGCAGAAAAAAGTTATGCACTGCGTATTTTGTCTAAGACAGATCCTGATAATGCTGAAGAATATTTAATGAAAGCAACTGAAGTTTACCAAAGCAGAGAATCTATCTTGGCTCTGGCTAACTACTACTACCACCAGAAACGGTGGGCAGAGTGCAACAAAGTAGCAAAGATTTCTTTAGAACAGACTGTGAGAACATCAGAGTTTATGTCTGAAGATTGGGCTTGGTCTCATATGGCAGATGACCTGATAGCAGTATCAGCGTGGAATTTGCAGCAATGGGATGAAGCGTTCGAGTATGGCAAGAAAGCACTAGAGATATCACCTAATGATGAAAGACTACAAAAGAACGTTACGTTCTACAGGGAGAAAGTAAATGGCAACATTCGCTCAAATGATTGATGAAGTACGGTCTAACCTTGCTGGTTACACCCTGCGTCAAGATCGCATTTCTAATCTTGCCAACATAGGTGGTATTAGTTCTACAGATACAGCAATTAGAATTGGATCAGCCGATAACCTTGCTAAAGGTATCATTGAAATTGATAACGAACTTATCTGGATTGACTCATACGATAGAGCTACTTTAACACTTAATGTAATTCCAGGCTTTGGTCGCGGGTATCAAGGAACTACTCCAGCGCCTCACGCTCAAAACGTTCAAGTGACAATGACTCCAACATTTCCACGATCTACTATTGCTACAGCGATAAATGATACTATCAACTCATTCTATCCAAAATTATTTTCAACATATTCAACAGTCTTTACCTTCAACGCAGCGCAGGTTGCATACCCGCTACCAGCAGCTGCTCGTGATGCACTCTTTATTTCGTGGCAAACAGTTGGTCCATCTCGTGAATGGCTTCCAGTTAATCGCTGGCGTATTGACCGTATGGCTAACCAAGCAGCATTTAATACTACAGCAACGGTGAACCTTTATGAAAAGATTATGCCTGGTCGTAACGTACAAGTATGGTACTCAGCAATACCAAGCAATCTTACCAATGCTACTGATGATTTTGCAGAGGTTACAGGCTTGCCACAATCCTGTCAGGATGTCGTTATCCTTGGGGCTTCTTACAGACTCCTCTCATATCTTGATACGGGTCGAATTAACCTCACTTCAGCAGAGGCCGATTTAGCAGATGCTAAGTTGCCTTCAACTGCTGGTGCTTCTAGTTCTAAGTATGTCTTTGCTTTATTCCAGCAACGTCTACAAGAAGAATCAACAAAGTTACAAAACCGTTTCCCAATACGCGTCCACTACTCCAAATAAGGAAAAATAATGTCAGTACGTAGATATTCCTCAATCAGTATTGCTACATCACTTGCAGGTGGTGGTATCTCAAACTCTGCTACTTCAATGACTGTAGTAACAGGAACTGGTGCAGCCCTTATGGGTGGTATCACTCTTACAGCAGGAGATCAATTTACAGTAGCGCTAGATGTAGATACAGCATCTGAAGAGATTGTATTTATTACAGTCCAATCAGTTGACACATTTACTATTACTCGTGGTCGTGCTGGAACTACCGCAGTAGCACACGCAAGCGGTGCTGCAGTAAAGCACGTGCTGACAAGTGATGACCTTAATTACTTTAATCAGGCAATTCAATCAACAACACCGCCTGGTAGTACACCCACTATTGACGGAGGAACGCCGTAATGAAAAACTTAATACAGACCGCAATGACAATCGGAGGAAATAACTAATGCCAGTTCAGACACAGATTCAGGTAAGACGCAGCACAGCTGCTACCTGGACCTCCACCAACCCTACCCTTGCGGCTGGTGAGATAGGTTTTGAAACAGATACGGGGAAGTTTAAGATAGGTACAGGTTCATCTGTTTGGACTGCTTTATCTTATGCATCTAATACATCACCTCTTACAACCAAGGGTGATCTTTATACATACTCAACAGATAACACACGCCTAGCAGTAGGCAACAATGGCGAAAGCCTTGTCGCAGATAGTTCCACTTCAACAGGACTCCGTTGGCAAGGTAATTACGCTGCTGGTAAAAATAAAATTTTGAATTCTGATTTTAATATAAACCAAAGAAGTGTTACATCTACAACAACCAATGATGCGTTTATCTTTGACCGTTGGTCAATGGTAGGTGTTGGTGGAACTACTACAACAACCTCCGAGTCCTTTACGCCTGGAACAGCGCCAGTTACGGGATATGAAGGCAATAAGTTTATTAAGCAAGTTATTTCAGGACAAACTACACAAAGTCAATATGCTGCAATCCGTCAAAAGATTGAGGATGTACGTACTTTTGCTAATCAAACTGTTACCTTTTCATTCTGGGCTAAAGCCGATAGCGGCACACCTTATCTTTGGGTTGAACCTCAACAATACTTTGGTACAGGTGGAAGTCCTAGTGCAACGGCGGTAGCACAATTAGGTTCAACAATTACTATTAGTACATCGTGGGCACGCTACTCAGTGACAGGAACTATTGCTTCGATTGCAGGAAAAACAATAGGAACTGATGCTAACTCTAGTGCTTTACAAATGCTCATTTGGACTTCTTTAGGTTCATCTATTCGCGCTTATACAAATGCTACTTTTCAAAATGCTGGTATTTCAGTATGGGGAGTACAGATGGAGGCAGGCTCAACAGCCACAGCCTTCCAAACTGCAACAGGAACTATTCAAGGTGAATTGGCTGCTTGCCAAAGGTATTATTTCTTAAAATCTACAGGCACAGACCAAAGTTTTGGTATGGCTGCATACAATTCAGCCAGCGATTTACGCGGTAGTTTTTCATTTCCCGTGGAGATGAGAATAGTGCCAACTTTAATTGCATCTAGTGGTACCAGTTATTATATTGGTATGAACTCAGATGCTTTTAATAGTCTTACGCAACAATTTTCTAGCAAGACCGAGGCAACTTGGTATAACGTATCCGAGGTCTCGGGCACCGCAGGTTACGGTATGCCAGTTAGAACTAATAATGCATCATCATCTATTGCTTTAAGTGCGGAGTTATAAAATGAAAAGAGAATATACAGTCGAAGATACAGGCGTTATTTGGTATGAAGAAAATGGGTATCGCTACTCTTTTGGACAAGACCCTGCAAACCCTGATTATCAGGCATATCTAAAAAGCCTAGAAGCGTAAGTAATTCCATAGACCTGAGTATGTCTCTAAACTGCTCATACTTTTATGCCATAAATCAAAGGAGAATAGATGCCATTCGGGGACGATATCACTGAGGGTATACCGTTTGTACTCTCCAACCCAGTTAACAATCAAACTTTCGCTTTAACTGGCGTTGCCTATGACATATCTATCGGCGGTCAACCATTCTTTTTACAGACAGATGACGAGACTCCTTATCGTCGTGTAACTGCTCAGTACCGCAAACAACAGCTCGATACTACCCGTGAGCCAGGTGAGCAGACGCTTACTGGTTGGTGGATTAGAAGTCAGTCAACATTTCATTTAGGTCAAGGCATCAAGTTCTTTGAGCCAGCACAAGATGAATCACTACGCTTTCAATACACATACAGCAAAGGCTGTGATGTTTGGAGCAAGGGTCAAGTAACCCTGCTCAATGACAGCGTAACTGGCTATGCAACCATTGGTGCTATTAGAACTAATAACCGTCCCAACCAATACACACGATCTATCCGTTGGAAGATTAGCACAACAACTTATGATGGTATTCTAGTATCAGATAATTACCTTATTAAAAAGATTGATTCAGCTGGCACAGTCACAGCATTCCAAACTTATACTTCAGGCACGCCTGTATTTTCTATGTGTGATGATGGCGTCTATGCCTATTGGGTTATTAACAATGCAACTACTGGGTTTGTAGAAGTACTCAAGAAACTTCTTTCAGATGACAGCACAGTATCTCCTACATCTATGTTCACATCAGCAACTATTATTGCAACTAATGCTGTTATCGAATTTACCAAAGAACGCCTTGTAATGGCAGTTAATAACTCTGTCTATGAGTTTTCTACAACAGCAACAGTCCTACCTACTGCTGTTTATAGTCACCCAAATACTGGGTTTACTTATACAAGCATTACCTCATCTGGTACTGCTATCTACTTATCTGGATATAGCGGTATCCAATCTACAATTCAAAAGTTTATATTGACTACTGCTGGTGCTATGCCTACATTGACTAGCGCTATTACAGCAGCTGAACTGCCAGTAGGTGAAGTTGTATACAAGATTTATTACTACCTTGGCTATATGGCTATTGGTACCAATTTGGGTATTCGTATTGCTGCTGTATCTGATACAACAGATGGAGCCGTTTCATATGGCCCATTACTTGTAGAGACAAGTCAACCTTGCTATGACTTTGCAGCACGAGATAAATTCCTATGGTGTGCTACTGGAGTAGAAGGTTCACCTGGAGTTATTCGTGTTAACTTAGGACAAGAAATATCTAGCCTAGTATTTGCCTATGCTTATGATATTTACTACCCAAGCGTAACTTCACGCGTAACAACAGCTTGTGCTTTCTTAGGAAACCTAGACAGATTATCTTATATATCTTGCAATAACGGTACAACAAACGGTGCTGTGTATTCAGAGTCAGCAACAGTTAAAATTGCTGCAGGTGAATTACGTACTGGATTTATCCGCTACAACACACTAGAAGATAAACTATTTAAGAACTTAACTCCACGTTTTAATACTGAAAATGGTGGAATGGTTGTCTATTCAGTACAAGACGGTGACATTGAATATAATATTGGTACATATCCACAAGGTTCTTTTGTAGATCAAATTGGTATTCCATATCCTACTACAGCTCAACAGTTCCTTGGATTTAAGTTTACCTTTAGTCGTTCAACTACTGATACAACTAAGGGTCCAGTATTTACTGGATACCAAGTCAACTCCCTACCTTCTATTCCGCGTCAACGTCTTATCCAATACCCAGTGATGATGTATGACTATGAAATGGATAAGTTTAATAACCCATCAGGTTATGAAGGCTCAGCCTATAACCGTATGACAACATTAGAAAACATTGAAAACATTGGAGATACTATTCGTATCCAAGATTTTCGTACCAATGAAACATACATAGGTCTCATCGAAGAGATGGACTTTACTAACAAGACACCTACCGATAAACGTTTTGCTGGTTACGGCGGTGTTTTGCTGGTCACTATCCGAAAGGTCTAACAAATGTCTATTTCTGACTGGGCAACGACAGTATCAGGCGCACTTGCAGTTATCGCAGCTCTTGGCTGGATAGTAAGACGCTACCTAGTAGAACTAAAACCCAACTCAGGATCATCGCTACGCGATGCTGTTGATTGCATTCAAAGAGATGTCAGCGCTATTAGTGTGGACCTTGCACGACTTGAAGGTAAGTTCGAGCAACACACACAGGAGCACAATAGATGACACAGGTTGAAAAGTTCCTAGAGATTGCCCACAAAGAAGTCGGCACAGTAGAAGAAGGTAATAACCGTACTAAGTACGGCAAGTTTACAAAGCACGATGGCCAGCCTTGGTGCGGTTCATTCGTGATGTGGTGTGCTAATGAAGCAGGTTTTAAGGGTATGCCTAACTGCGTATTTACACCAGCAGGAGTAGCAGGATTTCAAGGCAAAGGTGCTTGGTCTAATGCAGCAACAGCCAAGCCAGTACCAGGGGACATAGTTTTCTTTGACTTTACCGAAGGTGGCAACCCAGTTGACCACGTTGGAATAGTTGTCAAAGATAATCTTGATGGCACAGTAACTACTATCGAAGGTAACACATCACCTGAGAAAAAACTAAAAGGCTCACAAGCCAATGGTGGAGAAGTAGCAATACGCACACGTGCTTTCAAGAAGAACAGAGCAGGACTCCCAGTATTCATAGTGGGATTTGGCAGACCGAAATGGAGCAAGTAATGGATACAAAGAAACTCAAAGCAATCGCATTGACTTATGTACGTGCAGGTATTGCAGCAACATTAGCTTTATATCTCGCAGGAGAAACAGACGCAAAGAAATTGTTATTGGCTGCAGTAGCAGCAGTAGCAGGTCCAGTGCTCAAAGCACTAGATCCAAATTCACCAGAGTTTGGTCGCGGTTCTAAGTAACCGATAGCGCGAGGCACAACAGAGGCTCCACCCCGAAAGGGGTGGGGCTTCTTTTTTTATTTGTAGGCAGTTTGGCTCATACCCAGGAGCAGCACTCGAAAAGACCATTGGGATCTGTTCTGGCTAAAAAATACCAGAGTTAGAGTCTCCGTGCAAGTGTGTTTTTAGACGGTGGCAATTAGCACACAGGGTGCGTAGGTTGGTTGGGTTATTGTTCCACCTGTCCCCGTCTACGTGGTCTACGTCGAGCTGTGAGGGGTGAGCAGGGACAAAGCCACAGTGCTCACAGGTATCTTTCTTGTGGACTGCATATGGGTACTGGGACTTAATTATATTTCTTTTGTATACAGAGATACATCTGTAGCGACTACTCAGTGGATTCTTTGAATCCCTTAGTTTTATTTTTGTTTGACCACATACAGAGCAGACGCCAGTGCGGGCGTGTTCATCAATCTGACTGAGTTTGTGATCCATCTTTATCCACAGGACAGGGAACTGTTACTAAGTTGCCACAGTTAACGCAGGTACCGTCCAAGAAATACCAGCTCAGTTCGTAATCTTCAAAGGATGCCATAACAGAAAAGACCTGAGAGCCACAAGGACACACGTGAATTGGTCCTAGTTCTCGCAGGTCGCTACCGAATTGTTCGGGTATCCTACGTTTGAATTTTCGCAGGGTTGGTAGACGGAACCGCACAGTAACTGTACGGTTACTGCTACGCCCCATCGAGGGGCGTCCTGCAAATTCGCTCACGCTCATATTGTAATCTCTAGTAGATGCTCGGCCTGGTATCAAAGCATTCACGGCGTGTCGTGATAGACTTCACATATGACTACTCTCGTTGGAATCTCTGGTAAAAACTTCGTGGTGATGGCTGCAGACTCGCAAATCACCGAAGATAACTTACGTACTATTAGTTTACTCACGCCAAAAATTATTGAGGTTAACGAGTACATCATCGGCATTACTGGTGATACACGTCCAGGTGATGTGCTTACCTACAACTGGAACCCGCCACAATATAACGGTGAAGATCCCGTTCAATGGATGGGTAAAAAAATTATTCCTAGTATTGTCCGTGCCTTTGATGCAAATGGATACGAGTGGGCTAAGCAAGACAAAGAAGGTGGCTTTGATTACCTGATTGCTTTTGACGGTAACTTATTTCACATCGCTTGCGATATGAGCTTTATATCCAACCAAGAAGGTAGATACGGCATTGGCTCTGGTGGTCAGATTGCACTGGGTTATCTATACAGTCTTGCGCCTAGCGCAACCAAGACACTTGCTGCATCCCAGGCCGTGGCACGCAAGGCAATAGAGATCGCGTCGGTGCTTGACGTCAATACTGCACCACCCGTACAGTTGGTAGTCCAGGAAAGGATATTTGAATAATGGAGAAGACATTAAATTATGCACTTAACGAAGCGCTTGAAACGGGCTATCGTGCTGGTCGCCTTGGTAACAGTTTTGATGAAGTTGGATTATGTGAAAGAATTGCTCAAGAAATTGAGAGATACAAAGACAAGTTTGTAGACGAAGCTAAGACAGATGAGTTTTACAAAGGTGTTTGTAACGGTATGTTCTTTGCAGCATCTATAGCACGAGGAGTTTCCATTGACTGATCCTAAAGAATTATTATTAGGTGTGCTGCGTGATAAGGATGCTAAGCGTTCACGTTCAGTACAAACACAAGTAGGTCCATCTGAAATTGGTGGCTGCGCTCGCAAGGTTTGGTACCGTCTCAACGACCAACCTGCTACTAACGATAACGAATTAAAACTAGCAGCCATTATGGGTACTGCTATTCACGGTGCTATTGAAGAAGCCATCACTGAGATAGACCCAAAGGGTGAGAAGTATTGGGTTGAAACTGAAGTTGAGTATGGCAATATGAAAGCACACATAGATTTATTTATACCAGAGACAGGTGCAGTAGTTGACTGGAAGACCAGCAAGGTACGTAACTTGTCATACTTTCCATCAACACAACAGCGCTGGCAGGTACAACTCTACGGCTACCTATTAGAGAAATCTGGTAAGGCTAAGGTCAATACAGTTAACCTTGTTGCTATTGCTAGAGATGGTGATGAACGTGATGTGAAAGTTCACTCTGAACCATACGATGAGGCTATTGCAATACAAGCGCTTGGCTGGTTAGCACTTGTTAAAGAAGCAAAAGAACCACCAGCTCCTGAGAAAGATGAGAACTATTGCAAGTTCTATTGCAAGTACTACGACTCATCAGGTGAGATGGGATGCGTTGGTCTAAAAAAAGGACGTACAGAAGTCAGTGAAATAATCATTCCTGATCCTGATGTTGACAAGAATGCAGTGTTGTACTTACAGTACGACGCTGCGATTAAAGAACTCGAAAAGAAAAAGGATTCCCTTAAAGCATCATTTGAGGGAGTATTAGGCACTACGCTAAGTGGTGCTGAAATAAGCTGGACAACTGTGGCAGGCAGAACTACAGTTGATAGTAATGAAGTCGAGAAGTTACTTGGCTTTGTTCCTAAGTTAGTAGGCACTGAAACACAGCGCCTATCCATTAAGTTAAACGGAGGAAAGTAATGGCTGCACCGAGCGACACAAAGTTCCAAGTCAACTATAAGTTGAGCGATGGAACACTGATTAACCTTTACGCAACAGAAATTAAAGAACTAGAAACAGGACTCAATGATTTATCAATGGTTGCTGCTCTCATTAAATCAACTTCAGCTGAACTTAGCGGAAGTTCTTACGCTGCTCCTACAGTGGCTTCTGTAACACAACAATTTGCAGCACCAGTACAAGATGTTGCAAGCAGTGCAGGCGCTGCGCCAGTGTGTAAACACGGGCCTATGACTTATAAGACAGGTACTTCAACCAAGGGACCTTGGCGTGCGTGGATGTGTCCATCACCAAAGGGTGCTGTAGATAAGTGCGAGACATCCTGGATTAGATAAATGCTGCGGGAGCCACATCAGTTTGAAGCTCCCGCGTGTGCTGAGATTGGTGGGGATTTCTGGTTTCCTGAAAAGGGAGACGGAAGTAATTCAAGAGAGATGACGTATGCAAAGTCAATTTGCAAACAATGTCCTCATCAATCTGAATGTGCTGAGTGGGGAATTATGAAAGAAACTCACGGCATCTGGGGTGGCCTAGTGTTTAGGGATCGCCAAAGAATACGTAGGCAAAGAGGAATTAAGTTACAAGGAGGCAACGTTGCTTGACCTATCCCGTGCTTGGAGTGGTGTGCTTACCAAAGCAACACCGCTACCTGATGTATGGGATGCGTTAAAACGTAAGCAGATTAACTTCCGACGTGGACAAGTATGTATGGTTGCTGCTGCACCTAATGCTGGTAAAAGTATGTTTGCTCTTATCTATGCAATGAAAGCAAAAGTACCAACTCTATTCTTCTCAGCCGATACCGATACCACAACAGTAATGATGCGTGCGGCAGCGCACGCCTCTGGTCATAGTCAATTATTAGTTGAGAGTAACCTGTCTAGTGACAAGAACTATTACAATAAATACTTCGACAAACTCAATCATATTAAGTGGGTCTTTGACTCTTCACCTTCATTGGATGATATCGAACTTGAGATTCGAGCATATGTTGAGTTGTTCGGAGTAGCACCAGAGTTAATCGTGATAGATAACTTAATGAACGTAGCAGCTGAGACCGACAATGAGTGGGCAGGGCTACGTGCAATTATGATGGAACTCCACGATATGGCACGCAAGACAGAAGCGTGTGTACTGGTACTGCACCACGTATCAGAGCAGTCAGAGTATGGATCACCTACTACACCACCTGCTCGTCGAGCGATTCACGGGAAAGTGAGTCAACTGCCTAGTCTGATTATCACTTTAGGTTATGACCCGTCCCTTGGTGAACTCAAGATTGCACCAGTAAAGAACCGCTTTGGTCCACACGCTGCAGACGGTAAGGACTGGGCTACGCTCTTTGTAAACTACGGAGCGTGTCAGATATCAGACCAAAATGCTTATGGAAGAATGCTTGCTCAAGATGCACGAGCAGGAGTAGTCACTGCAAATTATTTACCAGAAGAACAGGATGAATATGGTAACGAACTTAGTAATTATCCCTTCGCGGGGTAGACCAGACAACATTGCTCGTACCGTTGAGCAACTACAACTGCACAGCAAAATCTCTGACATCTGCGTTGCTATTGATGATGATGAAACAGACCTGTACCCACGTATAGACAACGTTATTTATGAAGTAAACCCACGTCTGCGTATGAATGGCACGCTGAACCTAGTAGCCAACAAGTATGTAGATGATTACAAAACTATTTATTTTATGGGAGATGACCACGTAGTACGTACCGAAGGTTGGGATGAGAAGCTCTATGCTCCTATTAAAGAACGTGGCTATGGCCTGTCATATGGTGATGATTTATTCCAGCGACAGGATTTAGCAACAGCTGTGATGATGAGTACTAATATCATTAAACCATTAGGTTTTATGGCACCGCCTAAGTTGATTCACTTGTATATGGATAACTTTTGGATGACGTTAGGCCACTCATTAGATGCGTTGAACTATGTACCAGAGGCAATCATTGAGCATATGCACTACCTCAATGGTAAGGCTACGCAAGATGAAGGCTACACAGATGTCAATTCATCTGAGGTGTACACACACGACAAGATAGTCTTTGATGAATACGCTGCAACGCAACTTAAAGATGACGTACTCAAGGTAGCTGCATCCCTACTATGAATCAAGTAATCTCGTACTCACTCTACGGTAAAGACCTGCGCTTTATGGTTGGTGCTATCAAGAATGCACAACTAGCGCAGATGTTCTTTCCTGACTTTACTGTGCGCTACTACGTTGGTGCATCAGTTCCTACGTGGGTACGGTCAACGCTTGATTTGTTTATGGATGTGGAACAGGTAGAAGTTGATATGCCTGAGAACCATCTGGCTAAGCTCTGGAGATTTCAGGCTATCTTAGATCCTGAAGTGGATGTAGTACTTAGCCGTGATGTAGATGCAAGACTTGGACTGCGTGAGGCTTACGCTCACAAGGAGTTCTTAGAATCTGACTATGCGTTCCACATTATGAGAGACCACCCAAAAGGTCATAACTATCTTATCTCTGCAGGTATGTTTGCAGTTAAGACTGCTAAGGCTGGCATCTTCTTTGAAGAAATGATGACTACACCTTTTCTAGATTTATATACACAGGACCAAGTGTTCTTAGCTGAGAAGATATACCCACACATAGCAGATAACTGCTTGATACACGATGAGTATTACGACTATGCACCCACACTGCCATCTATTAAGAAGGCTATTGACTATGCCAAGGTCAACGAACTCTGTCATATTGGAGCAGCGTTAGATGAGAACGATGTGTATGTATACCGTTCAGACCAAGAGCAGTCATTAAAATTAACAGGCAACGTGAAGTACATCTACGATTGGGGTAATGATGAAGATACTAATAACGGGTAGTGAAGGATTCGTAGGTAAGTACTTCAAGCAGAAGCTACAAGACCACGACCTTACCTGTATTGATATTAAGAAAGGTGTTGACTGCCGTGCATTCTTTAAGGTAGTAGATACCCAATATGATCTTGTCATTCACTTAGCTGCCATTGTTGGTGGACGTGAGCAGATAGAAGGCAGACCACTTGCAGTTGCAGATAACCTATCTATTGACTCTGAGTTCTTTCAGTGGTGCTTGAAGACTCAACCACACAAGGTAATTTACTTCTCATCTAGTGCAGCCTACCCAGTGTCACTACAGAATAATCCTGAAACAAGACTGCACGAATCAGATATTAAGTTCGATACCATTGGCGCACCTGATATGACCTATGGTTGGGGCAAGTTTATGGGTGAGTATTTGTCCCAATTTGTCTATGATGTCCATATTTTTAGACCCTTTTCTGGATATGCGTGGGACCAAGACAGCACCTATCCGTTCCCAATGTATGTCACACGTGCGCTGCATAAGATGCAAGACTTTGAAGTGTGGGGTCCAGGTACACAGACTCGTGACTTTATCCATATGACTGACGTGGTCAATGCAGTGATGACTGCAGTTGAACAGAACGTACAAGGTCCTACCAACTTAGGTTGGGGTAGATCCACTTCGTTCCTAGAGCTGGCACAGATGTCAATGGATGCAGTTGGATACCAACAGAAGATTGTTACTAGACCTGATAAGCCAGTTGGTTGTATGCACCGCGTATCTGATAACACTAAACTGCTATCATTCTACACTCCAAAGATTACACTTGAACAAGGCATAGCAGAGGCGGTGAATGTAATTGGTCAGTACTGAAATCCAGTATGTAAAGAATCAAATCAACGCACTGCGTGAAGAGATGAAGAACTTACTGCTTGCGTTACTAGAGTCTGGACTCATTGAGATTAAAGAAGAAGATGGCAAGCAGGTCTATAAGATTAACAAGGTTAACAATGGCTAATCCAAATGGTCGCAAAGGTTCTCAGTTCGAGACAGATGTAATGAAATGGCTCCGTAAAATGGGTGCTATGGCAGAGCGTTTGACTAAGGCTGGGGCAAAAGATGAAGGGGATATGGTTGTTATCATATCGGGGGAAACCTACATCTTAGAACTCAAGAACAGGGCAACCCTTTCCTTGCCTGAGTTCTGGAGGGAAGCTGAGGTTGAGGCGCTTAACTATGCTAAGGCACGTGGTATCGGGGAAGTACCACTGCACTATGTAATTGTTAAGCGTCGCAACTCCAGTATAGAAAACGCTTGGGTAATTCAAGATCTTAAACAATGGTTAAAGGAGAAACAATAATGTACAAATATCAAGATAGAGATACTTACCAAGACAGCTGGGTTAAAGGTTTTCTAAAACTGTCTTTTTATGAAACAGAAACAGATGAATATGGAATTACCGATGGATTCACATTTACTTTCCTTGGTAATAATTTTAACTTTGCAAAGGAAGTCAAATGACACCAACACCTGAAGGATTTATTAACACATCTGATATGTGGCAACCAGCAGAACCAGTAGTAGAAGTAGTTGAGACGAAAGAGGAAACAGATGATTTGCCTAAGTTGTCGTAAGGCTGGTGAGGAGAACTCACTAGGTCATCTCAAGCGTGCCACACACTGGCACGACAAGTGCGAGTACGAAGGAGACTGTGGATGTCAGCACAAGGTTGGTCCAGGGTGGTTCGTAAGCAAAGGTTCAAAGGCGCCGTTGATGCAAATACAATCCCCATAGCAGCTATTGTTGCTAACTATGGCGGTGAAGTAAGAGAAGGAAAATCATCTTCTGTGCGGTGTTGTTTACACAACGACAGTAGAAGGTCAGCAGTAATAAATACATTAGACAATTTGTACTACTGCCACACCTGCGGTAAGGGTGGCAATGCAGTTAACTTGGTGTGCATACTAGAGAACTTGGAGTTTAAGGATGGCCTCAAACGTGCAATCGAAATTGCTGCTGGAAGCGGCGCTCCAATACGCTCAGGAAATAACTCCAGAAGTAATAGTCGCCCTCGAAGAACGTGGGATATCTGAGCAAGCAGCAGGTCGCTTTCAGTTAGGCACAGTCACTAACCCAATCAACGGTCACGAGATGTATGAGGGTTGGATATCTATTCCATACATCACCGCATCTGGTGACTGCGTTGGCTTTAAGTTTAGACGTACCGATGATGGCAAACCTAAGTATGGATCTCCCGCTAATCAAAAATCACATTTGTATAACGTATCCGATATCTTATTACAGAGTCCATACATCCTCATCTGCGAAGGTGAGTTAGATACAGTTATTGCATCAGGTGTTCTTGGCATACCAGCAACAGGTGTTCCTGGTGTTGCTGCTTGGAAGTCACACTTTCCTAAGTTATATAACGGTTACGACACTGTATTTATAGTAGGAGATAACGACATCAAAGAAGATGGTTCTAATCCTGGAGCTGAGTTTTCTAAGCGTGTCGCAAACGAGGTGATGAACAGCACTATTGTATCCTTACCTGCAGGAATGGACATTACGGACTATTACCTTGCAAATGGGGCAGAAGCGACACGTAAGATTCTAATTGGAGGATATGCTGGTGAATGACAAAGGACGAGTGGATCACAATGTTACAGACTTTGCAGCATATGGGCTTTCAGATCTTAGAGTTGGATTACCAGAACGAACAGGTGTTAATCAGACCGACACCGACAAGATAACCAATGAGTTTGTTACCGATGTCTGGCGCATCTTGGACTCAGCAGGCAATCTTCTCATTAAGAAACACCACGACTACGGTCCTAAAAACATTAGCCTTAGTCCAGGTGGACCACTTAATGGTTTGCGTGTACGTATGTGGGATAAAGTCGCCCGAATTAACAACCTTATTGACTCTAACGTTAACCCTAGTAACGAATCTTTGCGTGATAGTTTCATTGACCTTCTAAACTATTCAGCTATTGCAATGATGGTCTTAGATGGAACGTGGCCTGAAGAATGAGCGACCTCAACCCAATACTCTTTGATTTAGTACCGTCAGTTGCTCGTACTATTCATCGTCGTTTTCATAACTGGGTTGAACTAGAAGATGTAAAGCAAGAGTGTTTTCACTGGGCTACTACTCGCGTTGATTACATCAACGACCAGTTAGCTGAGCCTGATACTGCTCAACGTAAGCACAATGAGCAGCGCATAGCGTGGCAGATGAGGCGTGTAGCAGAGCGCTACGCACGTAAGGAGAAGGCTACTAAGTCTGGCTATCAGTTAGCCGATGAAGCCTATTACGAGAGCGCTACTATCGCTCAGCTTCTACCCTTTGTTATCGCTTCCGTCATTGACGGTACAGTCCTAGAGCAAGCACAAGAGATGCTTAAAGATGGACAACCTCGTGGCTCATCATCTCCAGCAGAAGGTGGTAACTTGCTTGCTACCTTACTCGACATCAAGAAGTGTTATCTGAAACTAGAAGCACAAGATCAATCTATCTTGCGTATGCGCTATCACGAAAACTTTAAGCTCGCACAGATAGCACAGGTACTAGAGTGTGCTACCTCTACTGCTGATCGTAGATGCACCACTGCCTTGCGCCACCTGATAGATAAGCTAGGCGGGAACTCTCCCTTTAGATGAACGAGCAAGAGTTATTTACTCACCTTAAATCTGAGATGTATCCAGACTTAGTTAAGAGTGAAGGTACTTACGATACCTTTGACTGCATCAGTGATAAGGCTGGTCACTTTATAGAACTCAAGTGCCGTCACACTCATTACTCCGACTTACTTGTTGAGCAGGTTAAGTACCGCGCTCTCATTGAACAGGCAGTAGCACGCAACCTGCTCCCCTTCTACATTAACTCCACTCCGCAGGGTATCTATTCTTTTGATCTTACCGAGATAGCTGAACCGCAGTGGGTTACTCATCTGATGCCAGCCAGTACTGAGTTTGAGAACAAGGCTAAGGTGCTAAAGATAGTAGGTTACTTCTTAATAGAGGACGCGATTCGATTATGATCTATGACTATAAGTGTGACCAATGTAAGACTGAGTTAGGTGTTGAACGTAGCATACACGCTGAGGCTAACGCACCTATTTGCTTTGACTGCCACCAGCCTATGAACCGTCTCTTTTCTGCACCAGCTATCTCGTTTAACGCACCTGGTTTCTACTCCACAGACAATAAGTAAAGCCACACTGGAAGGCAAGTAACAGTGTGGCCTTACTGACGGAACAGAGAGGTGCTAGATTATTGTAGCAAAGAGATAGCGTGGTGGCAAGGATCGCCACCTTCATCCCACTCTTCGCGTTCTTCCTCGTTCATATATTCATAGTTGCCTTCGTGCGTAGCACAATAAGGCTTGCTTATCCAGCCTCTCTTTATCCCAAACAATAGCCAGTATCTAAACATCAGTACCAGCCTCGTCTGTTTGAGTGGCTGAGAGCGCGACACGCACTGCCTCGATAGCGATGGTTAAGGTATCGTAAACCGTGAAGGATTTGTAATTCAGGTTCTCGACTGCGCTCTCTAAGGAGTTGAGCAATTCCGAAAGCTCTTGACTTTGGGTTGTCTGCGAGGTGGTCAAGCCTGCTCTCACGGGTCCATAAGGTGATAAGACAGGTTCGCTCTTGTTTACTGTATCCAAGTGCTCGTGAGTAACTAACGATAAGTGTCTTGTTCTCACGCTTCTCCTGCATTGTTGCTTTGGTTCTCTCTCTTACCTGTGTTGGCTTGTGTGGCAACAATTCCAAACGCACCGTTGGCGCGGGTATGAATACCCACAACAAGATTAGTGTTACCAGTAATACCAACCCACTTCTTACCGTTGATCTCATCAAAGGCTTTCTCCTCTGCTAACAGTTGCCTGTACGTGTCGGGGTAAGCGTGTGTTAGCCTCACCAATGCTCGGTCTCTCGCTCGTCTGTAATTACGGTATGAAATAGCCTGCTTACCGCTTACAGTCTTGCTCTCCTGCTCATCAGTCATTAAGTTTGTCCTCTGCTACTAGCAATAGGTAGAAGATTACCAGCACAATAGCGATTCCCAGTATCACAGGACACCAGCTAACGTTGCGAATACGATCTTTGTGATATCCATAGGCTGACCTACGAGCATTGCGTCCTCGCCCTCTGCATCCCAGCCTGATACAAGCAGGCGTGAGTTCACAGGGCTACGCCGTAGCCATTGGACTGCCTCTATTGGGTCGTTGCCTCCCCATACCGCGTTGCCCTCTCCCTCTACCACCTCATAGAAGGTGAATAGGGGTGATACTTTCGGGTGAAAGGCTATTACTTCACTCATTATTCTCCCTCCTTTGGACAGTCGCTATAAGGGTTCTCTAACCCGTCATTATCCTCACAGATACACCAATTAAAACGTTCTACTTGTGTGGCGTGAGTTAGTTCTGCCAACTCACTCCAATACATTACTTTATCCATTGTTCTTGCCCTCTCTTTCGTTCGTGATACCCACTCGGCTAAGTGCGTAGACCATACGCTCTAGGTTACGCATAGCTCCTGCGCTATCCGCATTTAATAGCTGATCCATAGCAACCTTCTCGCATAGTTGCGCTTTTGCTTGCCAGTATTCTTTTGTTGGTTCACTCATAGCTTTCCCTCCCTCTTCATTATTTTTATCTTCTCGATTAGTATAGTTTCACACTTAGCGCACGTATCAGACTCGTACTCGGACTGATCGAACTCATCACCGCACACGTCGCACACCGCACCGATATAGGTACTATCGAATGCGGGATCTATATTGAAATTAGGCTCACTCATAGCTCTATTTCCTCATCCTTTAGTAATAGAGTCACGGTTATATCGTTAATAAGTGTCTCGTCAAAGCGTCCTAACTCATCTACGATATTGTTTAGCCCGTTAATACGGGCTTGCTCATTCGCCTCATCACTACAATTACCGATAGTGTCGTCTAAATTAAGGCTTACGTTAGTAGTGATAGTTAAGTAATCGGTTATGAAGGTAACCCTGTAATCGTATTCCATTACTTGCCCTCCTTCTCTAATAAATTACTGTTTACCCATACCTCTTCGGGTGCGGATAAATCTAATAATTCGTGCCAATTCCATTTATCAGGATTACCCTCTTCAATAGTTAATCGTAAAATAACCTCGTAAGTATTCATTTACTTGCCCTCTCTCTCTAGCTCACTTAGGCATATTTTCAAGCCGTCAATTAGTCCCTCGTAGTAATGGAATGAGGCGTCGCCCCCGTCCATTAGTGCTAAATCATCTTGCGCTACTTGCAAGTGCTTCTCTAGTAGCTCTTTCATTAGTTGCCCTCTCCCTCTATTGGATCTAAATTAGTATCGTAGCTAAGCCCGCAATTAGGGCAGTCTATCTTCATCATCTGCCCGTTACCGTAAGCCTCTAGCGTTAGCGTAATCTCGCTCTCACAATCGTCGCATATATTCATTACGCCACCTCGCTAGTATCGGTAATGGTAATAGGGGAATAGGTACCGTCTATTGTAAATTCATCTTCGTAGTTATCCTCTAAGTAACGGATAGCGCTCTCTTCATCAGTGCTATTTTCAATATATTTATAGCCCTTATTGGCTAGATCCTTGCATAAGTCACGTAATTGCCCTTCGATTACGTGGCAATCGTAACCTTCATCTTCATCTTCATTAAAGCCCGATACGTTAAAGCTATTGTAATGAGAGTAATGATTACTCCACTGATTACGTGTTAGCTCTACGAATGCCACTCCCTCGGGCCACGTTAGGTTAGGTGCCTCTTCACGTGAGATACGGCCATAGATAGCGACGCCGTCTCCTTGCGAATAGCCTAGTGAGTAACGTAATTCGTAAGAGATAGGCTCTCCACCTAAAGCGTCATCTATCTGCCCGCTTAGATAATCGGTGATCTCTCTTTCATCTATCCATTCAAGTAAGCGATTACGCATATCTTTAATCGCTCTCTCCCTTGCGTCTCCCTCTAGTTCACTGAAAGAGTAGCGCTTTACAGTATATTCTTTCATTGCCTTGCCTCCTAGTTAGTTTATTTAGGGCGATACACCCTCCACCGCTCTCTCCCTATCGAAAGAGAGAGCGATAGATAGCTTACCGCTATAACGTACTATACCTTAGATATAGTCGAATAAGTCACCGTCGCCGATAATATCTTCAATATCTGCCATAGTGTAATCGCCGTCTCCCTCATAGATAAGGGCGTGTAAGTCGTTTACTATCTGCTCTTTAGTGTCGCCTATCATTCGTCTGCCTCCCCGCATTCGCATAAGTGTCCGCACGTATAGCAGACATAAGAGCCGCTAAAGTGAGTACGATAACCGTAACGCCTCTTACCGTCTAGCTCTAAATAGAATCTATCTTTATCATCTAAGAGCGTAGCGCCTTGCATATGGCGCTCTCTCCCTAGTGTCCACGCGCCGTTATTCATCGTCTCCCTCTCCCTCTTGCGTATCCTTATCGTAACCTACGGGGATAATTGTAACTATTCCCGCCTCTATAAGCGCCTCTAGTGCATTCATTACGCCACTGCCTCCACTGTTAAACCCGCGATCCCGTAGGCTTTAATAATCGCCCGCGCTCTCGCCTCGGTTAGCTCTCCCTCTCCCACTATCTCACCCGTTAGCGTATCGCGTAAGCGGGTGTATACCTTAGCTCTTGCCGCCATTCTCTTGCCTCCATTGCCTAATTCTGCCCCTAGTGGCAGATTACCCGCGCCCGCTTTCGCGGGCGGGGATAATACGTCTCTAGAGTGTGCATTCAATCAGTGAGCCTACGCATATGCCTCCCTCATTCCACCATATATGGCCGCTTATCCACCATAGGAGAGCTATACCAATAAAGATAGCTACGGCCCTCACCCGCTTACCGCGTCGCGTAATCATTAGCACGCCTCGCATTCTAAGATATAGCGGGCGTATTCATAGAGCGGGCTATCGTCGCTTAATACGACGGTGGCCGTGTCGTACCAATCGCTAAAGCGATAGGTGACTTTAACTATCTCGCTCTTGAAATCATTGCCGTACCATTCAATTTCAAGCTCATCACTAGGGCCACCCCACGAAAGGCAGACTTTAGTGAGCTTTATCGTCTCACTAGAGAGAGCGAAATTAGCAATCTCTTCATAGTTATCAGTATCGAATAGCTCTTTAATATCTGCCTCGCGGCTCTTTAATTCATCACCTATTCGCTGTGAACACTTTAGCTCTTTAGTGCTCATTAGTTAGTCTCCTCTTCAGTCATATAATCGGCCCATAAGTCAGTCTCTTCAATTCCCTCATAGAGAGAGCTTAGATAGTTAAGCGCGTCGCGCATTCCCTCCTCGTAGCTTGCGCCCTTAATCTGCTCTAGAATTGCGTCAGTCATAGTGTGCATTCCTTTATCTTGCATTGCCTTGCCTTTCGATAGTAGGAGAGCTTTCGCCCGTGTTATCAGTGTATACCTTACTATGCCGTATAGGCAAGCTCTAAATAGCTATTTTTTTTTTTAACGGCGTGTCGTGGGG
>Ga0209400_1000356_pt1 | contig 39559 bp, 30 predicted proteins | sample M_130807_EF_Meta_FD_187313 | JGI IMG/M metagenome (GOLD analysis project Ga0209400, IMG submission 187313) | Freshwater microbial communities from Lake Montjoie, Canada to study carbon cycling - M_130807_EF_MetaG (SPAdes) (version 2) | ecosystem: Environmental > Aquatic > Freshwater > Lake... | reverse complement strand
ATTCCCAATATGCTGGATACGCGGGGCTGTAACTCATATTTGGATTTGCCCACACGAGCCCTGATCCCGTTGGTCCTGCTGTCAGTATCTGTCCAGGAGCTCCTGTAGAGCCGATATTGTCTATGAGGGCATCAATGGTGATGGATGTTTTAGTGTCTATTGTATATCCACCTATATCTTCGCTACCTGACCAGTTTTGGCCAGTACCGCTTTTTATGTATGTTGTATTTGCTGTTGGATCAAAAATATTATACCCAATTCCTACATATCCACCTATAGATCCATATGCTATATCTTCTAGATATCCTTGAATAGGACCCGTTCCACCAGTCCATGTTACTCCATCAGGGCTTGAAAGGTATAAGGTGTCTTGTACCCCATTGACAAATGTAGTTCCAACAGCTACATATGCACCCACAGTGTCATATACGATTCCTCGTAGATCTCCTTGAATAGGTCCTATTCCACCTGTCCAACTTAGTCCATCGGGGCTTGATAAATATATACTATTCGTCCCATCACCTCCAACAGCAATATATCCTCCAGTAGGTCCATACGCGATTCCACGTAGAAATCCTTGAACAGGTCCTATTCCACCTGTCCAGCTTTGGCCATCAACGCTTCTTAAATATATGGTATCGAGTCCATCTTGTCCAACAGCTATATACCCACCTGCAGAGGCGTATGCGATTCCTTTTAGTTGCCCTTGAATGGGTCCTATTCCACCTGTCCATGTTACTCCATCAGGGCTTGATAAGTATAGAGTATTCGTTCCATCACCTCCAACAGCGACATACCCGCCTGCAGAGCCATATGCGATTCCATATAAGTCTCCTTGAATAGACCCTATTCCACCCGTCCAGCTCTGGCCATCAGGACTTGATATACATACTGTACTATTGTTTGGAAAATTATAATTATTTCCAACTGCAACATACCCTCCTGTAGATCCATGTGTTATTCCACGTAGAATTCCTTGAACAGGTCCTGTCTCACCTGTCCAGCCCTGACCATCAGGGCTTCTTAAGTACAGTATATTATTATCCTTATCATTACCAACAGCAACATAGCCACCCGCAGAATCATATGTGATTCCATATAGAAATCCTGGAATAGGATATGACACAATACTACCAGATGCTTCCTTAAAAACCAATTTACTACTTCCTGTAACTCCTACTCCATTGGGCGAATATAGTATAGATCCTGTTACTCCTGTGAATGAGAATCCTGTCCCTGTGGCCCCTGTTGGCCCTGCTGGCCCTGTAGATCCAGAACCTTGCCCAATAGGTACGCCATCAAATAAGAGGGCATTGGAAGAACTTGTAATACGGTGATATTCCGTTGTTGTGTCTATTGATGGATGGCCAGTCCATATAGTGCCTTGGTATCCTACTGCCGCAGCTAAATTACTTCCACTATAATCAGAAGTTATAGATAACCAGTCAAAATCTCGTATATTTGAGTTTGTTATACCCTCATCCGTCCATGTCCATACTGATCCATTATTATAACCCTTCCAAATTGTTGTTCCATTTTCAAGGGCAAATACTCTTGAACCATTAAAATCGGATGTTATTGATATAAGGTTTCCTGAACCTACACTATATTTCGTCCATATCCACGCTTCACCATTATTATAGCCAGTCCAAATAAAATCATCGTTAACACCAGCTATTTTCGTGCCAGTAGAATCGGATGTCACTGAGCGCCACGCGCCACTATCTGACAAGTCATTACAGTTTACACTCTGATCAGTCCACGCCCATTCTGCGCCATTATTATAGCCAGACCAAATTCCGTAATTTCCCGAAACAACAACCAAATTAGAGCCAGTAATATCAGAAGTAACGGAAACCCATGAAAAATTTGACAAGGCGTTACAGTTTACCGCCTGATCACTCCATATCCATCCCACTCCGTTATTATATCCTGTCCAAATATGTCCACTAGAAAATCCAGCCAAGCCAACAATAACTATGTTGGATCCAGTACTATCAGAAGCAACGGAAAACCATTGATAATTACTTAGGGTATTACAGTTCACAGTCTGATCTGTCCATGACCAATTTACTCCGTCATTATATCCTGTCCAAATTATATTTGAACCACAAATGACCACATTTGAACCGGTAGCATCAGAAGCACAGTCATATAAAGGTATATTTGAAAGCGCATTACAATTCACACTCTGATCAGTCCATGTCCATGCGACTCCATTATTGTAACCTGTCCAACATGAACTAGAACTTGTAGTAGGTGAAACAGCAATTAAATTGGAGCCTGTAGAATCAGACGCAATTGAGTTCCAGAAGACATTCGATAAAGCATTACAGTTTATCGCTTGATTTGTCCAGTCTGAAGTACTGTATGGTTTATATGGAAGCACAACTTCCTGAGAAGTCAGGGTAGAAAAGTAAGCAAACCCCTGTGACACCAGTGTATTAGACCCGTAGAGGAGTCTACTAGTGCCTGTAAGTCCCAGTCCATCAGGCGAATAGAGTACAGCCCCTGTTACTCCTGAGAAGGATAAGGCTCCTCCTGGGCCCGTTGGGCCTATGGTTCCAGTTACCCCTGGCTCACCAGAAGGTCCTGTTGCTCCCGCTGGGCCCGCTGCTCCAGTATTCCCAATGCCCGTTACATAACATACTATATTATTAAATGTTCGCGTAATATCTGTATTATTATATATGTTTAATTTTCCATTTGCCGATTGAATGGGTGTTGTATAAAATATAACCCCGTCTAAATAAAAAGAAACATTCGTACCATCAAAGAACATACTTGCAGTCTGTCCTGGAGCATATTGTGTTGGAGGATAACTTATGGTTAATACACCATTTATTAGTATTTGTGCTCTTAATGTATTATAATTTATAAATTGTCCTTCTGTAACTCCAGGAGGAATATTACGAGTATAATCATAGTATGTATATGTTGTTCTCAAAAAAAGAGAATAATTATTGCCTATATCATCTCCTATTGAAAGTCCTAAATCATCTGTAGTACTTAAATTTGCAGGTAGTGTGAAACTAACATATAAAGATTGTTCATTAATATTAAATATTTCTACTGATTTTACACTATTATATTGAGGGAGTGTTACAGAGCTTGAATTATTTATTACAGAATTCGTACCTCCATTTGCAACAAGTGTAAAATTACCTCTTCCATATGTTCCTGTAGTACCCCCTCCAGAACCTTGTCCAATAGGTACGCCGTCAAATAAGAGAGTATTGGAAGAACTTGTTATATGGTGATATTCCGTTATTAAGTTGCTATTTAACGCTGGCCGTGATGTCCATACTTGTGATAGAGTATAAGCAGCAGCAGCTATATATAACCCTGTAGAATCAGATGCAACCGACCGCCACCCTTGAGGTAAATATGATATTGTACTTACATCTGTCCATGTCCACGTACCTGCGTTATTATTTCCTGACCATAAGGAACCAGTGAAGCTAACAACCACTACATTCGAACCTGTAGAATCAGATGTTATAGAAACCCACTCTTGTCCATATAAATATGAATATAATATGTCTGTCCAAGTCCATGTACCCCCATTATTAATTCCTGACCATACAGAGCCAGCATTAGCACAAGCCACTACTTTAGAACCTGTAGAATCTGATGCTATAGAACTCCAGGCTTGTCCAAATAGAGAAGAATTTCCTGATGTTGTACTTAGATCTGTCCAAGTCCATGTTCCTGCATTATTATTTCCTGACCATATAGAACCATTTTCCACACAAGCCACCACATTAGAACCTGTGGAATCAGATGCAATAGAACTCCAAGACTTTCCACTTGTTTCATTTTGCTCTGTCCATGTCCACGTACCTGCATTATTAATTCCTGACCATATGGATTGAAATCTTGAACAAGCCACCACTTTAGAACCTGTAGAATCAGATGCAATAGAAAACCACCCTTGAAGATCTAGAAGAGAATTTCCTGATGTTGTACTTAGATCTGTCCATGTCCACATGCCTGCATTATTAATTCCTGACCATATAGAGCCACCATTCACACAAGCCATCACGTTTGAACCTGTAGAATCTGATGCAATAGAACTCCAACCTTGCCCATATAGAGAATAATTTCCAGGTGTTGTACTCAGGTCTGTCCATGACCACGTACCTGCGTTATTATTTCCTGAGTATATAGTTACCATAGGATTAACAAGAACCAAATTTGAACCTGTAGAATCAGATGCAATATCATATGCGCCCTGTGAAAATACATTGGACCATAACAATCCGTTCGAACTGGGAGTATACGCGTAATATTTATAAGGAAGCACAATTTCCTGAGAAGTGAGGGTAGAAAAGTAAGCAAACCCCTCTGACACCAGTGTATTGGAATTATAGAGAAGTCTACTAGTGCCTGTAACTCCCAGTCCATCAGGCGAATAGAGGATTGATCCAGTGGCTCCTGTGAATGATAAGTCTCCTGCTGGGCCTATGGGCCCCGTCATGCCATTAATATTATATGAAACTGTATATGTTAAAGGGCCGGGCAAAGTGTCTAAATGAATTATAGTACCCCCAAAAGTAAAATATTGTATTCCAGCTATTCCTGATGTTACATAAAATGAAGTTGCAAGAGTACCATCTGTTAATGTAATCACAATTGATAATCCAGACTGAACTAATCCAATAATTGTATTTAACATATTCGTTTGATCAGTTCCCAATGAATCCACTATATTTATATTTAGTTCTGTAAAATTTATATTATCATAATAAAAATTTCCAGGGATTTCTGGACTTTCACTGGATATCCACGATGATATATTTCCAATACCGCGAGTACCAGTAGCACCGGTTTCCCCTGTTACTCCTGTATCTCCAGTAGCACCGGTTTCTCCTGCTACTCCTGTATCTCCAGTAGCCCCTTTAGCACCAGTGGCCCCTGTAGTTCCAACAGGCCCTGTAACACCTGTTGGTCCTATAACGCCAGTAGCCCCTGTAGCCCCTGTAGCACCAGTGGCCCCTGTAGAACCTGTAACACCAGGTGGTCCTATAACGCCAGTAGCCCCTGTAAAGCCAGTAGCCCCTGTAAAGCCAGTGGCCCCTGTAGAACCTGTAACACCAGTTGGTCCTATAACACCAGTAGCCCCTGTAAAGCCAGTGGCCCCTGTAGAACCTGTAACACCAGTTGGTCCTATAACGCCAGTAGCCCCTGTAAAGCCAGTGGCTCCTGTATAACCTGTAACACCAGTAGAACCAGTACGACCAGTGCCCCCTATAACTCCAGTAGCCCCTGTAGCTCCAATAGGCCCTGTAACACCAGTTGGTCCTATAACGCCAGTAGCCCCTGTAAAGCCAGTAGCCCCTGTACTTCCAACAGGCCCTGTAACACCTGTATCACCAGAAGGTCCTATAACGCCAGTAGCCCCTGTAAAGCCAGTAGCCCCTGTAGCTCCAACAGCTCCTGTAAACCCAGTGGCCCCTGTAGAACCAGTACGACCAGTGGCCCCTGTAGCTCCAACAGCTCCTGTAAACCCAGTGGCCCCTGTAGAACCAGTACTACCAGTGGCCCCTGTAAAGCCAATGGCCCCTGTAGCTCCAACAGGCCCTGTAACACCAGATGGTCCTATAACGCCAGTAGCCCCTGTAAAGCCAATGGCCCCTGTAGCTCCAACAGGTCCTGTAAAGCCAGTGGCCCCTGTAGAACCAGTAAAACCAATACGACCAGTGGCCCCTGTAGGTCCAACAGGTCCTGTAAAGCCAGTGGCCCCTCTAGCCCCTGTATCACCAGTGGCCCCTGTAGCACCAGTGGCCCCTGTGACCCCAGTGGCCCCTGTAGGACCTGTAGCACCAGTGGCCCCTGTGGCACCAGTAGCACCAGTAGCCCCAGTAGCCCCAGTAGCCCCAGTAGCACCAGTGGCCCCTGTAACACCTGTAACACCTGTAGCACCAGTAGCCCCAGTAGCACCAGTAGCCCCAGTAGCACCAGTGGCCCCTGTAACACCTGTAGCACCAGTGGCCCCTGTAGCTCCAGTAGCCCCTGTAGCACCAGTACGACCAGTGGCCCCAGTAGCACCAGTGGCCCCAGTTGCTCCCGTATTTGTGGCAGAACCTGGAATTCCAGTAGCACCAGTATTTCCAATTAAACCCGTAGCACCAGTGGCCCCAGTTGATCCCGTGTTTGAGGAAGCTCCTGGAATCCCAGTAGGACCAGTAACCCCAGTAGCCCCTGTATATCCAGTAGCCCCTGTATTTGTGGAAAAACCACTCGGTCCTGTTGGTCCTGTATAACCAGTAGGGCCGTCAAGCGGATTTAAATTTACATAATATAGATCTTGTGCAAAATTAGGATCACCATTTATTTTTGTTACATTAATATATATTGAACCTGTCTCACTATTATAACTATTCACAATTCCCTGAAAAAAATGTAAGGCATTTATCGCTGATGAAACAATGACAGAGTTACCAGGAGTAAAGGATAGTCCAGATGCTATGGGAGCAGACACGATGTCTCCTACAAAAGTAGAGGGGAATGTCCATTGAGATGTAGTAATAGATGTAAATAAATGACCAGAAGGCCCAGTGGCCCCCGTTTCACCAGTAGAGCCCGTAGGGCCTGTTTTACCAGTAGGACCCGTAGGACCAGTAGATCCAGTAGATCCAGTAGATCCAGTAGATCCAGTAGATCCAGTAGATCCAGTAGATCCAGTGGATCCAGTAGATCCCGTAGCACCAGTAGATCCCGTAGCACCAGTAGATCCCGTAGCACCAGTGGATCCAGTAGATCCAGTAGATCCAGTAGATCCAGTAACTCCTGTAGCACCTCTCTGGCCTGTATGACCTGTTGCTCCCGTAAAGCCTGTGGGCCCTGTTTTACCATCCAGCGGATTTAAATTCACGTTATATATTCCCAAAGGAAACAGGGGATTTCCATTGACCTTGCACACATCAATAATGATATTACCAGTTGCCGAATTATATATTCTCACCCGCCCCTGAAAAAACTGCTCATAATCCACCTGTGACACAACAATCACACTGTTACCAGGAATAAATGCGAGCCCTTTTCCAATCAAAAGGGTTTCAAGTCCTCCACAGCAAACTCCACGAACCGAAGAAGTCCATTGACCAACTGTACTGGAAAGATAACCAGGGCCCGGAGCACCCGTGGCACCAGTGGGTCCTTGCATATTATACTACTATTTGGTAGGTAAATTCTGTACACTCACAAATAATGATCCTGTAGAACCAAAAAAAGGCGTGACGTCGTTAGAGTGTAGTGCATTTTGATATAAATTAAAGTTCAAACTACTTGGCATATAATGCACCAGATTATACGTATTCGAAAATGTCTTAATATCCCCTGTTGGAACAGTTAGTTTAATAGGAGTATTGAAGAAATTTGACTGATCCACATATACAGGCGTAAACCCGTCCACGCTTCTTTCTAACATGACGCGCGTGTTTATAACATTTAAGAATGAAGTAACTGTTGTACTGTACATATTAATATTTCCATATTTCAAAAATGTGCTTATAGGTAAAACTGCCGTAGTCGTAGCTCCTGTAGCCAGTTTTGAAAATGCGATGTTCGGATAGACATCAATCGTAATCCTAGAGTTACTCGTAATATAATTACTAAAGCCAGACAGATCAATAGTAGCGGTAGAAAATGTCAAATCGTGTTCTAAGCCAGGGACCTTCGTGGCGTTAAAGGTATATCCCTGATTTCCCGAATATGTCACAGAACTCATTAGGAAACTGCTTATATAAATAATGTTACTTGTATTTGAAAAATTATTTATTCCCCCAATTATAATTACATTCCCCGCGTCGTCAATGCGCGTTGATGTTCTCAATACACTAAGTGCTTGGGTCGTACTGACAAGCGAGGAAGTACTCACATAGGAAGAATTCGCCAAGCCTTCCACCGTAGATGCCAACATAACCCCTGTTACACCGGCATTAGAAGTATAAAAAGTCTTCAAATCAAGCACAGTGCTTACTAAACTATCTGTGCTCACATAATTCGCAGAACCTAGGCCCGCAACCGTGCTTATTAGAGTACTGTAGCTACTTATATAACCTGCTGAACCCAGCCCTATAACACTACTCACAAGGTTAAATGTGCTGATATATCCTATGGAGCCAAGGCCCTGTATAGAAGTTGTCAGGCCACTGCTACTTATATAACCGGCAGAACCCAACCCTCTTACAGTACTTGTTAAGATAGAAGTACTCAAATATCCAATTGAACCTAGACCGGTAAAACTACTCATTGTGCTTACTTGTATATATGATGTCGTTGTGCTAATATCGTATATCTTATAGTTACTATTCAATGCAGATGCGATAGTACTTACACTTGCACCGCTCACATTGCCTTGGGCAGATACAGTACTAATAATATTATAGACACCCGAACTACTTACATATCCTGCGGTCCCTAAACCCGCCACCGTGCTCAGCAAATTCACCCTGGAAATGGCCCCTGGCAGGGTATTTCCAATAGCAGTAGAAAGTGTAGAGACTGCCGTATACATGTCCGTCGACATGGTTGATAAACCGTTAAAAAACATGGTATTGCTGTATATCGCTGTTGAAAAGTACTGTATTGTGGATGGAAGGGAATTCATAACGGGTCCACCTGAGATAATGAATGTAGATATGGAATCTACCCAGCGTGTGCCTCCGAGGCCGTCTGTTACAAGCATCTGGTTTGAATTCAAATACTGACCTGTTCTGGGATCTAAGGCATATACGGTACGAAGCACAATGGAATTTTGACCACTACCACTCATTCTTATTTCACCTAATATAAATTTCTATCGCGTGCTACGCTCTCATTCGCATTATCCTATACACAAACAGAATGACCCAGGGAGGAGGATTATTACAATTAGTGGCTCAAGGAAAACAGGACGTCTTCTTGACCGGAAATCCTCAAGTCACCTGGTTCAAGATGGTATATCGCAGATACACCAATTTTTCCATGGAGCAACAGGTCATTCCCTTTGACAGTCAACCGGACTTTGGAAGAAGGACCACAGTATTATTGCCGAGAAAGGGAGATCTTCTTGGAGCCCTGTGGTTGGAAATTGCTCTTCCGGCAATAAAGGACTCCGTTACAGGCCTTCCTCTATCATATCCGAATTCCGTTGGCCATTCTCTCATTCAAGAAGTGAGTATTGAAATTGGGGAACAAGAAATTGACAAACAGACGGGTGAATGGATGGAGATTCTATCCAATTTGACTATCACGAGTGAAAAACTAGATGGTTGGAATGCCATGATTGGAAAAACGACAGGTGCGAATCAAGGAAATAAGCCGTCGGCACAGGTGAATCAATTTGGACCCCTCTTTCTATACATTCCCCTGCGTTTCTGGTTTTGCAAGAATCCCGGGCTTTTCTTGCCATTGCTGGCAATCCAGTATCACCCCATACGTATTAATATTACGCTAAGGCCTCTTGACCAAATGTTCGTCGTGGATAATCCGACGGCGATCCCCTGTGTTCAGAGCGCGAATTCCGCCTCTATCACAAGCATGACTTTGTATGGCGACTATGTACATTTGGACACGGAGGAGCGACGCCGGTTCGTGGCCAATGCCCACGAATATCTCATAGAACAGGTCCAATACACTCCGACTATATCTATTGATTCTACTGCCACGACGGTGCAAATCCCCATGGAGTTCAATCATCCTCTAAGGGAGCTGTACTGGGTGGTACAGAGATCCGCCGCGGTAAATGCGCACCAGTGGTTCAACTACACGAATGTGGCGATAGGGGAACCCGCATTAGGAAACCCGTACGCCTACCAGAATTTAATAAACACCGCTTTGCTGCGCATAGAGGGCTATGACCGCTTTGACATGCGCAATGCAGATTATTTCCGACTCGTACAGCCTTTCCAGTACCACACGGCAATTCCGAAAAATGACTATATATATAGTTATAGTTTCGCCCTCAAACCGGAAGATATACAACCGAGTGGAAGCATGAATGCTAGTCGTATTGATAACATAACTCTGCAGTTACAGATGAATAACGCGGTGATTCCGGCAAGAGGTTCTGCTACTGTCCGAATCTATGGGCTGAATCACAATGTTCTTCGTATCGTGGATGGTTTTGGAGGGCTCCTCTTCCGTATATAAAACCTCGTTCCGGCAATTGGGTTTATCCGGTGATATTAATAGAAGATTCATAACAGTAAGGGGAATGGAATTTCCTGCTGTATCCCATACAAGAGAAGAATTCTGGCAAGAAAAACATTATACCCGCAATGGGATGTGGTGGTTTACACTCTTCTTTGGTTGGTTTGGTCTTCACCACCTCCTTCTAAAAAGCCCGCAGACTGCGCTAATGGTATATTTTGGTAATAAACTTTTATTAGGATATCCATGGTTATATGATTTAATCCAGCTTTCTTCCTGGGGATTAACGGACGAAGAACTGAATTTATTCGGCATGGACAGTCCGTTTGGAGCTCTCGGACTCGCAAAAGGTATGTGGGTACCGTCCGATGGATTTCCAAGCAGGAGCCCTTATAAAGATCGCACACATTCTGACAAACCATGGGCCTTTTTCTTTTACTGCTTATTGTGTCCTATTGGAATTGTGGCCTCATTGATTGTGGGAGATTACGGCAATGCGATGGCCCGTTTCTTTAATATCTTCCCGCTCACCTATGTTATGATCGGATATCTGCTGGAATTGGTTTGTATCGTATGCGATATCTGTATTGTTTTGTTCAAACCCGTTGAACTTGTCTTCGGAATAAAACGCCCCTTCCTCTTCCGTAGCTCTCTGCTGGATTATGTTATTTACCCTGGACTTACGATGAATAAGGACGGCTTCAGTCCGAATATTATGCCCGTGTATTTTAATGATGCTCTCCGTAAACATGATAAGGAATATAAAACTGCATTAAAGGACGCAAAGGAACAGCAACAACAGTGGCAACAGCAGCAGCAAGAGCAGCAGCAAGAGCAGCAACAGTGGCGGCGCCAGCGTCAAGATGGAGGTGGAATAAGCCCCACACAAGAAAAAACATCCCTCGATTATTTCGCCTTTACCACGATGGCCGCGATTATTGGCGGCGGATTACTTCTTTCAGCGGGTAGAAGCGCAAATGGACTCTTCCCCGACAAGAATGATCCCCCTCCAAAATCAAGAGATGTTTGAAACTCTTTATAATACTAATTCGTCGCTGACCTCCCCGGCCTTAGTATACTTCACCGCCCCTTGGTGTGGTCCCTGCAAACGCATCAAATGGGACTTTCTTCTGGAAGAGTTTCCGAATCTCACCGTCTATAAATGCGACATTGACGAAAATAATTATACCCCTGGCTACTGCCAGGTCAGAAGCATTCCGAGTTTCGCTATGATACATCCTGGCAGGAAACTCACTGGTCCCATACAGTCCAGCGATACGGCGAAGGTGGCCGCCTGGATACATACCACTCTTATCGGTACAAAGTAAAAAGGAATAATCCATCAATACATAAGATGCCCTCTGATCCTGATTATCATATTCTCATTGTTGGTGCCGGCATAGCCGGCCTCCACTGCGCCATGCGACTCAGTGAAGGCTCTACCAAGAAAATCGCCATTGCCGAAGCCTACGAGTACGTGGGCGGGCGTTGCTTCACGTATCGCAAGGGATCTCTACAGTGGGAGTCTGGAGCGGGAAGAATACACGCCTCTCACAAGCTCATCACGCATTATGTAAACAAATACAAACTCACCAAGATACCTCTTTCTGCCGAAGAAGCCTGGATTTCTTCCGACGAGAAAAAAATCCAAGAAAACCAATGGTCAGATATATCCGACTTTATTATCAGCGCCCTTTCACACCTTGCTCCAACAACCCTAGGCAGATATACAGTAGAAGAACTCCTTAATAAAGTATACGGCGAAGCCGAAACAAAAACCCTCTTACACCATTTCCCCTATCGCTCCGAAATCAACACGATGCGTGCGGATCTTGCGCTCAAATCCCTAAAAGGCGAGATGGGTTCTGAAGGGGGATTCTATACTGTAAAAGAGGGCTTGGACACACTCATGAAACGGATGCGCGATACACTAGAATCCCGTGGTGTAAAGTTTCTATTGAACCATCGCCTCTCAGCCATAGAAAAAAACACAACCCCCATCGTATGTAAATTCGCAAACACCACCTTGGCTGCCGACAAAGTTATTCTTGCTCTGCACAGTGATGCGCTCAAACAAATCAACCCCTTCCAGAATCTTCCTGCTCTCAAGTGCCTGAAGATGCAGCCTCTTCTACGAACATACTCGGTATACCCGACCCCCGCCTGGTTTGATGGATTCCCTAAGATTGTGACAGACTCTCCCCTCCGCTATATTATTCCTATCAGGGCCGACAAAGGCGTAATCATGTCCTCTTACACAGATGCGGAAAACACCGAGCCTTGGGCAAAAATTCTAAACACCGAGGGCGAAGCTTCCTTGGAAAGAGAAATCCGCAAGGAGACGCGCAGGCTATTTCCTAGCCTGGACATTCCTCGTCCGACATTTTTCAAGGCACATCTATGGAAACACGGTTGTACGTATTGGACTCCTGGCTTGTATGACCCTAGACATCTCAGCGAAAAGATCATGCGACCTCTTCCTTCTTGCTGGCAGAATGTCTATGTATGCGGGGAAAGTTACAGCGAGAGACAGGCGTGGATAGAGGGAGCCCTGGAACACTCCGAGAAACTCCTGCGCAAATTTTTCTGATAGACACTAGTAATGACGGATCATATACAGCTCTCGGCGTTTCACGTATTAGTCGTGTCCCCCTTTTTCCTCTACGTGGCCTTTGTGCGCGGCCAACTCATGCCGTGGGTATTCACGGTTCTTCAGGTTATGGGTCTACTTGTTCTTCTCTTTCACACCTATCGCATTATAACACGGTGGAAGGGCCAGGGTCTCACGGTATGGGTAAATATATTACATGTTCTGGCAGTGGCGCCGATACTTCTCTATATTGGCTGTATGGGCTATGATACTCCTAGATGGGCGTTTGAGGTACTCGCGATGCTGGGATTCGCTGCCCTCGGTTATCACATCTATCAAATCGTCTTGGCCGTGCAAAAAATGCATAAGGATGTTCCCGATCAGCAAGCTAGCTAGCAAAGCCCTAGGCCAGCAGAATGTGTAGGATTCGTCCGAACCTCTTCCGGCATACACATGACTAGATGATATACGAAGGCCGGCTTGCTTGTGAAGATTGCTCCACAGCAAGTACAAGAGATCTGTTTATTTTCTGTCTTTCCGAGGAACTTTGTAATATACTGGGAAAGATGACGAATTGTGTAATGACTACGAAGTCCGCCCTTTGTCAGGCTCTCGTAGTTACATCCTGAGCAAGGACAGGCAATCTTTTTCACACAGATCTCCGACTTCTCAGGATGTTTTGCGATAATGTGATTGTCCAAGGCCTGCTTCGTAGCCGTTTCGTAAGAGCAGTCCTTACACTTATGTTTGAGAGCACCATCGTGATTTGCCTTGTAGTGCATGTGCATTGTAGGCTGCTTCGCAGTTACAAAGGCGCAGTGAGGGCAGACATACTCGCCATCGGCGGTTTTCTCATATACGTACACCATTGGGGGGACTTACCTATCCCTGCCTGACCACTTTCAATTTTTAGAAACGGCTCTTTGTTACAGGAAAGCTTATCTCACGACCGTTCTTCTAGAAAAATTGAACAGCCAACAAAAGCAAATGACCTGTCCTCTGTAGTCTATCTATATAACATGCTCGTCAATAATCGTATCGCAGGTACACTAGAGCTTACATCCAAGGTCCGCTATGGCCTCACAAGCCGTGGCGTTCCCCTCTTCCGCTTCGTCCCCTATGACAAGCGATTTGGACCAATGGCCGTCGGCTGTTCTCAACGCAACCTCTTTTACAATATCCACGCGATAGTGGAACCTTCCACAACCCCCCAGCGTCAAGGAGAACTCCCCAAAGCCAATATCGTACAGAACCTCGGTGAACCCACAGATGAATCCGAACTCAAGCTTCTTCTGACCACGTATGCCTACGACAGTCAGAAGGATCTTGTGGCCAAGAGACCGCCACCTCCTCTCGCAGAAGACGACGATACCAAAGGCAGGCAGATCCTCCTCGGCACCACCTTTCACATAGATCCTCCAGGGTGTAAGGACGTAGACGATTCCTTCACAGTTTACCAAATATCCGACACGAAGTGGACAATCGCGATTAATATTGCCGATGTCTCCTCCAGGGTGTTAGAGGGGTCTGCTCTTGATCTGGAGGCGCGCAGCCGAGCCACTAGCTTCTATACACCTGGTGGCGATGCGATTCAGCCGATGTTTGCTAGGGAATTTTCCGAGGATACGTTCTCCCTCTTGCCTGGCAAAGCCAAACCGACTCTGAGTCTGTGCTTTGACGTGGAGGAGGGCGCGTGGCTACCTGCGAATCTTCGCTGGATAAGCACACTGACCCAGACAACCCTCTCTTACACATACGACGAAGCCGACAAGGCCCTGGGAACTAGCCCGGAACTCCAGCTTCTCCAGAAGGTGACACGGGCACCTGACTCCCACGTGATTGTGGAGCGCCTCATGATCTTCTACAATGAAGAAGCCGGCAAGATGCTTTCTTCGGCGGGCACAGGTATTCTGCGGCGACAAAAGGGTGGCGCTGCGAGCCGTGTCCAAATCCCCGGTGTGCCTGAATTCCTGTTCTATGAATCTGCCGAGTACTGTCTACCCACGGCCGATTCGGTTGCGCATGAAGCTCTCGGCCTGGACGCATATGCGTATGCTTCGTCGCCTATTCGCCGGTACGCAGACATAGTGAATCAGCGCGCTATGAAGGCGATCCTCTTGGGCAAGGGACCTGCTCAGCAAGCGCAGCAAGCCCTCGTGGACGAGATGAACCGGCGCCAGAAACAGGCCAAGGCATTTCAGCGCGACCTCTTCTTCATGACGACCCTGTCAAAGGACGCCACCGCAGCTGCAGTCCAAGGCATAATAGTCTCCGTGAACTCCGAAAAGCGCAAGGCCAAGGTCTGGGTTCCTGCCTGGAAGACTGCGATACAAGTGAAAAACATTTCTGCCGACATCAAACCAAGCGCCCCCGTCAGTATCCAGTGGTACGAGAATCGCCAAGAGGCGCGTTGGAAGGACAAGATCGTCTTCAAATTATTATCACCCTAACGACAGATGGTGCCAGATAAAAATGTATTCGCCATTGGCTTTTTGGTCGTCTTATGGTGGGTCGGATTATGGGGCATTATAGAACTGGCTGTACAGAACTTTAGCAAGGGTTCTTCCACCAAGGCTTTTTTTGCCTACGCGCTAATGGTCTTATTTGTCATCATGATAATATATTTGAACCCCACCGTACTTGAGCACTTCCTCTAAATCCGCAAGTACAGGCTCTCGGCCACGACCACATCGCGCAAGACAATCATCTGCGCCCCCTCCAGCAGGCCAAGCCATCCGATATCGGCACGCAGGGTAGCCATAGCCCGGAATTCCTCCACCAACCCCATCAGTTTCATGAGGGCGCGCTGTAGATTCCCCTCAAAGAGTCCAAACTCCGCAGCCACTGCAGGAAGCATGGTCTCACCGCCCACCCAGGCGGCCACCGGCTCCACCCATTCGGTCGTGAGAGTCCAGAAGGGCAGGTCGTCAGGAAGACCATGTGCCTTCTCGCGCTCGTACCCAAGGCGCGCATCATCGGCGATCCGCGCAAGCTCAGCCCGAACAGACCCTTTTACACTCAGCTCAGAAATCGGCGGGGCATCTTCGCTCGGCGAATCACCTAAGAAGATGGCGAGAATAGTCAAGAGTTCTGTCAGGGACCATGCAGCGGCCTTTCCTTCCAATCGCAGAAATAGCTCCGTTGTCAGGAATGGATGTCCTTCATTCACCTCTGACGCTAGCAAGCCCTTCGGAGTTAGCTGAAAGGCCGAATCTACGTATTCGTATTCCGAAAGAACCCTCTGACGAAGGCGAACTTGAGGAACCTCCTGCTCCTGTTCCAGTTGTTCCACCACCCCCTGCAAGGAGGTCACTGTCTGAGAGGCTTCGCACACCATTTTATACCTGTCAAAGATCGGATTCCACTTGCTTTCCTTATGCTCAGCCTGCCACGACACAAGCTCCCTCTGTGCAGCCTTCTTCTTTGCGTTGTGGAGACTTGCCACCCGAAGCTCGAGCTCCTCCTTCTTCTGACACTCTTCCATATCCTCGGCTGTCAGAAGGCTCCTCTTTTGTTGAAGGGTTGCGATGGCATCAGAGACTTCGCTCTTACTTCTTTGGACCTCCTTCAGCAGAAGTGTCCACCAATAACTCATCTCTATCAAAGCCCGCGTGTCCTTTGTTCGCAAGACAAAGTCATAGTGGAAATTCATCCGAGAACCAAACGAAGCCGCTCGTCCCGTCAGTATCTGGCGTACTTCAAACAAATCGGCAGGATCTCTCTGGGGCAGATAAATCACCAGACCCCGATCATCTTTCCCCCGACGCCCAGCTCGGCCAGCCATCTGTGTATATTCGGCGGAGCGCAAGAGGCGTAAGGATCCATCCGTGAATTTTTCCAGGGCCGTGAATACAACCGTCTTCGTGGGCATATTGATGCCGACGGCGAAAGTTTCCGTGGCCATGAGAACTTTGATATAGCCCTTGCTGAATAAGACCTCCAGGATCTCCTTGAGGAAGGGCAAGAGACCGCTGTGGTGAAAGGCGATACCTCGCATGGCCAGGGTCCGCAGACTATGGTACTGGGGCGACTTCTCCAGACTCTCCTTGTACCGCGACAAGTGAAAGTCCCAGATATTCGCCACCGCAGCCGCGTCCGACGAATCCAGGAAATTGCCCGTGATTTTGTCGGCGAGTTTCTCGCACCCGGCGCGGGAAAACACGAAGAAGATGGCTGGGAGGCAGCCGCGCGTGTCCAAGTACTCCAGACACTCATTGAGCTGGTGCTCAAACGACTTGGGCCTCGTCTTCCCGGCCACCGGACCCGTTTTCCCACCCCCCAGGCCTTCAAACCCTCCCTTTTTCACCTGTTGCACCTTCTCCTTGAATTTGTCATGGGCTAGTAAGGTAGCGCCCTTCCCGGCGAACCATTCCCGATACACCGTATCATGAAAGTGCTCCTTGGCGTCATAAATCACGAGAGGCTTTCCCCCTGACAGAACACAGTGCTCCAAGGGCACGGCGCGCCAGAGAGTGCTGATGAGCCAGACACGCACCTTCTTCAGCTCTCCGAGCCACTCGGCGAATCCGTAGGGCGAGCTGAGGGTGGCAGAGAGCAGAATGAGTTTCACGGTGGCCGGCAATAGCATCAGCGTCTCTTCCCAGACATGGCCACGATCCGGGTCATTGATGTAATGGACCTCGTCAAAGACGACCGAGTCCAGACCATCCAGGGTCATGAGTGCTCCGACCCCGATCTTTTCTGTGGCCGTGCCCCGCTTGAACAAGAGGTTGCGCAGAATCTCCGTGGTCATCACAATGATCTGCGCATCCGGGCGGAACTTGATATCCCCGGTCATAATCCCCACCGAGGCCTCAGGGAAGAGCTTCTTCAGGTCGTGGAATTTCTGGTTTGTCAGAGACTTTATGGGCGTTGTGTAAAAGATGCGTCCGCCCCTGGCCAGTGACTTGGCGATCTGGTACTCGCCGACGAAGGTCTTGCCACTGCCGGTCTTCGCAGTGACGAGCACGTTCTCGCCGGCCTCAATGGCCTCAATGGCGAATTTCTGGAATCGGTCAGGCTCGTAGCCAGTTACGAGCGCAGGTTGGAGCGGAGGCGAAGGCACTGCCTCCGTATCCGTGACAACACGAACAAACGCTGATGACATTTCTGGGTGGACCTTTCTTGGTTACCCTGATCCAGCTTCAATTTTACACCACCGTAACAATACATGTACTTGTTAGACCACCGCTCTTTGCGCGTACCGTTATAGTAGCTGTGCCCGTAGCCACTCCGCGCACAACCCCCGCAGTTGTTACGCTCGCCACACGACTATTGGAACTAGACCATGTTACACCTACATTTGACGCATTCGGCGGTGTAACACTTGCAAGCAATCTGCTCGTTGCTCCGCGACCAATGGTGAGAGTTGTTGCACTCAAATTCACACCTGTTACAGGGGTTGTAACGGATACAGTGAGTGTGGCGAACTTGGATCCGTCCACACTAGTAACACGAATAGTAGCTGAGCCATTTCCTACAGCAGTAATAAGGCCGTCTGCATCTACAGTGGCTACCCCAGAAGAAGAAGATGACCAGATGACGTCGTCGTTAGATGCCGTGGCAGGAGATATTGTTGGCACTGCCTGAAATGTTCCACCTATTGCCAAACTTACATTGCGTGCATTCAGTGTCACACTCTGTACTCTGGTGCTTACGAGCACGGTGCTTGTCGCTGAAACTCCATAAGCACTTGCATTTGCCGTAATAGTGGCTGTTCCATTACCTGTCCCTGTTACACGAACACGGATGGTTGTTGTATTTGCGGTGGTTGATCTTACAGAGCCATTTGTTGGGACGGTTGCAATAAGGGTGTTAGAGGAAGACCACGTTATTGCTGACGCATTTAATCCGGCGCGGCTTATTGTTGCATCTATGTCAGTGCCAATTACTTGTGTCCCAACGTAGGCGGATGTGCTTGAAGGTCTCATGGTTATCATAGGAGGCGAGTTTACTATGATAGAGCTAGTGGCTGTCTTGCCGCCATTCTGGGTTGTCACAGTGACTGTGGCGGGTCCAGGAGAAACGCCTGTGACTAGACCGGTCTGGCTCACAGATACGGAAGAAGAATTGGAAGACCATGATACTAATTTATTCGTGGCTCCTACAGGAGACACAGTGGCCGTGAGTTGCTGTGTTCCCCCAACTTCAATGGTTCTTGATGTAGGTGATACACTAACTCCTGTAACAGGTACAAGGGCCCCGGAATATACCGTAACGGCACAGGTGGCTGTGAAAGATCCATCTGTCGTCGTTACCACGATATTTACTGTTCCTGGTCCAACCGCTGTGACGAGTCCGCCTGTACTCACTCTTGCTATGGAACCTGTTAATGGCGACCAAGTAACCGCGGAATTTGTGGCATTCGTGGGAGACAGAGTAGCCGTAAGTTGGAGCGTAGAACCTGTGGCCAAGAAAGCGGTGCTCTGATTTAGACCAACCCCTGTTACAGGGACAGAAGTTACAACAGTTACCGCGCACGTGGCTGTTTTGGCACCATCATCAGTAGTGACAGTGATTGTGGTAGATCCCGTGGCCACCCCTGTTACAACTCCGCTCGCATTCACCGTAGCCTTGCCGGTATTAGATGATGACCAAGTCACGCCTTTATCAGTTGCAATTGTCGGTAAAACAGTGGCCAATAACTGCGTAGTAGACCCTACACCTACGGTGGCACTCGTCTTATTTAGATTGACCCCTGATACAGCTACAGTTCCTATGATTGTTACTGTGCATGTAGCGGTATAATTGCCATCTATTGTGCGCGCTGTTATGGTGGCAGAACCTCCTAGCACAGCTGTAACAAGGCCAGAAGAATCCACCGTGGCACGAGAAGTGTTAGAAGAAAACCATGTTAGTGTCTTATTGGTGGCGTTCGTGGGAGCCACTGTGGCCGTGAGTTGTAAGGTATCTCCTGCTAATAAAGAGGCGGTGGTTTGGTTGAGTGTAACACCTGATACAGGAACGGCAATAATATAAGGTCCAAGATTTGCGCCGTTTATACTTCCGCGACCTGTCGTTTTATCGTAGCCGGTTCCAGCAAGCATCCCTCCATTATTACCCAGTGTCACATCGTGAAAGCAATTTAAGGGGGCAGAGTACAGGAGCGGATTTACAAAGGTCCGGCAGTTTATCGCGCTTAGGAATCCCGCCACGAGAGGAGCACTCACACTTGTACCGCCATATATATATGTTGATCCGCCAATTTTGAAGAGGACGCCTGTATTTGGATCGGCCACTGCCGCAAGATCGGGTATACAGCGGAAATTACCGCTTATAGCGCTCTGATATGCGGGTTTTGCGAAGACTTCGCTTGTACCGCCTCCGCCGTTTATCCAGGCTGTTTCCACAGTGGCTCCGTCATAGACGTTGTTCGGGCAGACTAGGCGCGTTCCTCCTACCGCCGTGGCATATGGACTGGATGAAGGAAAGTCTACGTAGTAGCCCGGAGTAGGCCCATTGTTATTGGCACCCCAATCGCCGGTAGCAGTACAAATAGATATTCCTAAACCTGTAATTGTAGCCATAGTAGAATTAATGGTATTTCTCAGTGAGCTAGAATAATAGACCTCCGCCAAGCCCCATGAACAGGATATTATATTGGGAGTGTAGCTTACACCACCTGCCACTACCGGCGTAGTATACATATACGTGAGTAGGCTGGAAACCTGGGGAAGTGAGTTGGGCGATATGTATAATATAATCGTGAGATTCTCACTAGGACAGGCTCCTCCAACTGTTTCCACATCCAAGGTATTTTCTGCAGTGGCTCCTCCATCCGCTCCCCCAGGAGAGTTCGTGGCTCCGTCAATCGTTCTTATAATTACACGGGGGTGTCTATTTGTGGGTATGCCCAGGTAAGTCCAATATGCCTGTACGTCGCCGTTTGTTAATACACCATCCGCATCTACAGTGCCGTATAGACCTCCGCCAAATGACATTACGCCCACCACAATATTTACAGAAGTATCCGGAGCAGGAAATCCGTATATTTGCGCCACCTCTTTGACCGTGAAAAAACTATATCCTGGAATTGCGGGCTGAAGAGTATCCAATGATTCTACCTCTTTTTGCAGTGATCGCGGTTGCATCTTATGAATGACAAGTTCTGCACTTACATCTGTACTGAGCCCTTTGAACCACGCGTCAACAGCATCCGCATCCGTGGAATAGACGTCTATTTTCCCATCTGTACGCACATACATGCTGAGGCCGGCGGCTGCAGAAGATGTCTGCGCGTCGGCCACGGATAACCCGGATGATATAATGACCGATGCCATTTCTTATACTATTGCCTGAGGTTTTATCCGCAGATAGGCATAAATCTGAATAATTTTTATGCCTAGGGTTCAAAGGACCAAAGGGCCAAAGGGCCCAAAGGCTCAAGGAATATGCCATATAAATGCGCCTACTGGTACCTGTATATGACACAAATGGTATTGGCAATTCTCTGAAGAGCTTCATAAGCGGGCTGAGTATATGCGATGATACGAAGATCGTGGATAATCCCAGGTCAGCACTTGGCAACTTCCATTCCGTGTTAGAGGGGTGTTTTATGTTTGACAACAGCAGTCCCAGGATTCTATTTGACACCTGGCGGTTTTTGGTACTAAAGACTGAAGAATTGGATCAGCCGAATCTTCCCAATGACCAGAGCCATGAGACGGGAATTCACCCTCTTACACAGAAAGCCTTACCGATTTTTTCCGAGGTGAGTAAAATAGATTTGTATTATGATAGGAGCCTAATACATGACCGGGTCTACAACAGAATCATGCGCGCGATAGATAAGATTCAATGGCGGGACACAGTTCTGGATGAAGTGGCCCTCATACATTCTAGGTTTGTATACCCTGTTTGCGGAGTATCCGTGAGGACGTGGAAGGCGCCCCATGAAAAAAACATCAGGAGACCGTACGATCCGCGCATATATAAAGATGCTATCCAGAAAGTTGTGGCCACGGAATATCCACAGACCTTCTTCGTATCGTATGACAACGAAGAGGCGGCGAAAGACTATGCCGATTGTTTTCAGGCCCCGAGGCTCATCACATATCCGAGGTCGCCGGCCATAAACGAAACACAGCACGCGGTCATTAAGATGTTGTTATTGTCAAAATGTAATATATTCATTTGTAATCGCCAGAGCACCTATTCGGAGCTGGCGTTCTGGTTCAGTAGGTGTACACAAAAAGTTATTCCTCTTTACTAACTCGTGTAATAGACATTCTTCAGCCCGTATTCGCGCATACATTTCTCCAGGAATATCATACATGCTGGGCACGGTGTAGAGCGCACAAATTCTATGTTCTCCGTGCGAGAGAAGCGCATGACATACATGTCAGCTCCTCTTAACCGGTGGACATCTCCCAGCACCTTCACCACGTTCTTCTCAGCGTGGATGCTACTGCGGGAGTAGCCAGAGCCACGACTGCGGGAGCCATAGTTATTGGTGGCTTCGGCGATGATCTGGCCTCTCTTCACTATAACCGCACGATGCAAGGAAGCCCGGTGTTTCATCCGCATCGTCATGGTACGGGGGTCTTCCAGGAATTTCTCAAAGATCCATGACTGGGCCCTGTGCAACTCGGTCCCGTCCAAGGGAGCTGGCAGAGGGCTTTCATCGGCGGAAGACATGTCTAGACACGCGGGAAAGGAGACTCGGCATCTCAGCACGCAGCCGGCTTCAATTTTTAGACGGCATAAAATAAAAATTAATCCTCAACCAATCCCTTTTACACAGTCCCCAAATGTTCCGTTCGTGTTTCCGTACTAAGGATGCATCCGCACAATCATATACAGGAGCAGGATGCCTCTTTACCAATGGTGTTCATACGCTGGCCGGCTATCAGTCACGCAAGTCCGAGCCAACAATAAGCGGATTCGGCGGAAAGAAAGAACCCGAGGAAACCGATCCCTTTCAGACCGCTCTGCGCGAAACCTTGGAGGAGCTCTTCGGCCTTCATAAGGAAGTGATCACCGCTATAAATTTGCCTCTAAAACCGAAAAGAATCATTCAAAATGGTTCTTATCATGTTTATGTCTTCTCCTTCGCCGACCTCGAGCTCATGCTATATCGTCTTCAAGAAGCCGGTGTAACTTCGCCGTATTATCTATATTTGCCGAATACTGTAGCCGATCTTATCTTCCATCGCCGTGTAGACTCTGATGCCGAGATTGGAAGCCTCTGTCTCTTGCCCGCGGAGTCAAGAAATATCAGTAAGGAGTTTCTAGAAGATATGAAGAGAGTGCTAATATAATCTGCTACAGAAGAGCATATCTTTTCCTTCAAGAGGAGGGGTTTCAATAGTAGCCACATGGATTTCCTTAACAAGCTGGTATTTTTGCATTTCCTCCTGTAACACATGCCTCGTCATAATACCCTGTTCGTTGTATTCATAGCGCATAATAGTCCCGCGAATATAATCAAAATATAGCTCTGGGTACTGAATCATAAAATGGGGAGTAAAAAGGGTTGATGTGGCATTTGTTACTTTTACGGGCACAAATAGGCGACGCCCATAGTGTTCTAGAGAAATACTGATAGGTTCTGTGATTTTCTGTTCCGTCATCTTCGTGAGTGTGAGAAGTTCGCAGGGCTTCATGAAAAATGGCGTGAAGATCCGCATCGTATCTAGTATACGCGCGACGTGTTTAAACATTTTCTACCGGTTGACTTCTCTGCTGATTTTCCCTAAGATAATACGCGTGTGAGCCAATGAATAGGAATATCAGGATCAGAGTTAGAGAGAAAAGGGCGATTTGTATAATTTCTCCTGGACCCTTTACCAAATATACAACACCCGTGGCAATGGCACACCCTGCCATAAAGAGGAATAATACTAGGAAACAAGGGTGTACGCGCTTACAACGTAATAGGCGGTCAACGCCCTTTCCGATATCGTACATAAAGTTGGGCATTGGTGAGACCATCGGCCTGTGCCACGCCGGCCTTCATTTTTTATACCCTTTAGCTCAGATGAAGGACTCCCGCCCAGTCCTTGAAAAACACAGGAAATATAAGGATAAATATGGAGAGAATGAGATATTCTGGGGATTCGGCATAGAGATAGAAACATATTTGCAGTTCGCCAAGCCTGTGCACGTAGCAACGCCCCTTTTAAAAACGGCGAGGAAGCCTGAGAGGTACAGCGTGAATTACTATAATTCCTACAAACCCGAGACACTTGCGCAGATGGATAGCCTATTTCCAGATGCTTCTGGCTTCGCCCCCTTACCCCTTTTACTCAACTGCCACTCTCTCACAAAGGCCGATCGCCACGGACAACATCTCACCACTTATGAAAAGGAGCCGAAACCTAATCCAAAGTTTTCAGGGCGCACGGTCTTTGAGGAAATGCAGGACTTTTGTCCGAGGTTATTTATTGATGAACACGATGCGGGTTTTACATTTGACGGTGATACGATTGAGTTCATGAGCGAAGATTTTTATAGAGCCACGGTGGAAGATGTAATAGAGGAACTTATTGTGAAAAAGAAGGGGTTTCTAAGCGCTTTTAATAAATTTCTGGTAGACCGACGAGTATTCCTGGACAGGGGTCCCGTCATCTACCCTCCGCGAAACCCTGCATTCGCCATCTTTCACACAAATCAGAGAAATATTGGGATGTTTAATAATGGCACGTATCATGTGAATATTACTTTGCCTACGCGACTCGGAAAGAAGAGTGCCGATGGTACACCTACCATGAAAGACCAGACAAAATTTAAGATGCAACATAGGGCTTGTATACGCGTTTATCAATGGCTAGAACCTCTGCTAGTGGCCGTCTACGGCAGCGCAGATCCCTTTCAAGGATGCTCTGCAGGTTCACAGCGCGGTGCGATGAGTCGCTATATCGGCTTAGGCACCTATGACACAGATGCTATGCCCGAGGGAAAGATACTGACGGTTCCGATAAGTCAGTTGCGAGGATCTGATCAGCCTTTCTGGTGGTATAAGGTCTATCATGCTACGAGTGGGTATCAGGCCTTGGAACATTTGGGAATGGATATAAATTACCGCAAACACTTCTTACATGGGATAGAGTTGCGTATATTTGATTGGTTTCCTGAGGAGAGGCTACAAGAACTTTCGGAGCTTCTCGTATACGCGGCGGAGGCGAGTTTATTACACGCGAATGTGGCAGAACCTGTTATGAACAGGGCGTGGAATAATCTGATGGTGGGTGTTTTACGAGAGGGGTCAGCCTACAAGCCGAGCGTAGAGGAAATTGGTTATTTGGAGTTCGTCTTTCGTATTCGTTTGTCTGGGGGAACTGTCGGCGAATTATATAAGGTCTTGTATTCGCGGATTAAGAAAAAATATGGGCGGGGAACTCTAGCCACCTGTTTTTTGAGAGGGAAGGATACTTCTGGCTGTGTCTGTCTCACCAGAGGTTGACTTCGTCTCACCGCAGGTTGACTTCGTCTCACCGCAGGTTGACTTCGTCTCACCGCAGGTTGACTTCGTCTTACCACAGGTTGACTTCGTCTCACCGTAGGTTGACTTCGTCCTACGAACAATCCCTAGCACGGAGGAGAACAGAGGCAAAGAAGAAGCCCATAGCAAGCATAAAATTGTCCACCAGATATTTCTTCTCTGTATCTGGTTGAATAATATTTAAGACGTGGCGAAGACTCGTGATAGGCAGAGTAACAGGCTCGGTCGTGTCAATCGTCACATATGCATTATAATCGCCTTCGTAGGAGCGAATGGTCACATCAGAAGAAGGTACCTTATGTACTGTGAACCGTTGGCTATAAATACTCTCATCAAATGAGGAGGCCACCCTATTTACGGGCATGCGAGTGTCCTCTGCCTCTGCTGAGGCATCGGCATCTGCCTCAGCCTCTGCCTCTACAGAGGCTGAGGCGTCTGGTGTAGAAGCACTGCTCTCAGGCAAAGGAGCATGCTTCTCAATAAGAACATCCGTTACAAGAGTTGCGGGAGGAGCAGGAGCAGGAGCAGTCGCGTCTACCGCAGAATCTGATACACCCTCCACAATAATCTCATCGGAACCACTAGTAACAGTAGCAACAGTGGCAGAAACAGGGACAGGCTCGATGACTTGGACATTTTGGCAGCCAGTGCACAAGAACATTCGAGGAGGCAGGGACCTTTATGATCGCTCCTCATGACGAATCAATTTTTTAGCAACAAGGGCTGCCGTCGTCGGATGCAAATCCAGAGTCATACAGCGCACGGATCCGCCCGATTTCTCAAATTCACTCACGTCCACTTCCCGTATGCGAAGCCCAGTAACCCCCTCTAACACCTTTTTCACAGCCTTGTCGGTAAACTTGTGTGTTACGAGGTTTTTACCATCTACAACGGCATTGAGGCACAGTGTATCTTCTGTATCTATGATATGTACCTTGGAAGTACCCAAGAAGTCGCGTATCTTGTTAATAGACTCTTCCGAGAACGCCTTCCGATGTACGACACAACTGTCGTCATTAAATTCCAACATTGCCACGTCCAGATGATAGTAATCGGCCGAAGCAAGGGGGACAACCAGTAGTTCAGGAGGAGGAAGGCCGTGGTGTTTATAGAGGCCATCCAAGAGTGTTTGCAGTACTGCGAATGCTTTCTTCGTGGCGCGGAAACCATATCCACAGATGGCCTTGGATCCGCCGTGGAACCATTTTATCTCTGCTTGGCCTTCAAAGAAGGCTGCTGGAAATGGTATTGTCTGTAGCCCGAGATCTTCATACATTTTTTGGAGGTACATAAGCTCTTTTTTGCGATGCTTGTATTTCATATGAGGCAGGATAATCGTGTTAGGTATACCGGGAATACAGAGTCCTCCATTTGCCACAAAGACGATATCGGATAAATCGTCTTGTGGGTTTTCTACGGTATAGGATACCACGTTATGAAATGCTTTTGTTAGATTCGCAAACTGCTCATGGGCTTTTTGGGTATTAATTTCTTTAGATGCATCCACATATACATTTTCTTTGTGTTGATAATCATACAAATGAAATGTATTTGGTTCTATCGTTACACGTAGCATCTATTTATAGAGCCGAAGCATTTTGAATGTTTGCGGGTCTAGACGTGCGCTTGTCTTTTCAAGAATGTTTTCTGCGCATTGGTGGGATTGAAGAATTCTTTGACGACTTCCATGGCCACCTTGGGATCAAAGGACTTACATGAGAATATATCAAAGTATGCGTCATTCGTTTCTTCTACGAAGTGGGCGGTTATACAGGATGTTTCAATGAGCTGGATAAGGCTGTAGCCACCCACGCGCCCTTCGCCGAATCGGACAACTCTTGGAGCTCCGTAGGCCTTCATGTCAATGCGTTTCACAAGTTCTTTCGTGAATGCCTTGATTTTCTCGGAGGAACGAATGGCACCGGGGTCACACGCGGCTGCATTTATGAGTAAGTGGTAGCCCCACGAAGATTTGGAGACCTTCCTCGTCTTACGCACCATCTACCTTTTACACTGGTTAAAAGAAGGCTTAAAAAGCTGGTGGTGTCTATAGTTAGGGTCTAGTAGCTCAGTTGGTAGAGCGTGGTGCTTATAGATTCAATTCTATACTTGAGGCACGCCAAGGTCGCGGGTTCAAGACCCGCCTGGACCAGTTTTTTGTGTTAGTTGTACTATCATAAAAAAATTGTCCTTTGTGTTTTGCATTTTTTAGCTACGGTATGTGGATCTACGTTTTTTATTGAGGCGTTTGTTTACTGTGCGCCTTCCTCCTTTTTTTACAGTGGGGGCTGTTGCTTTAGCTTTGAGAGCAGTATCTACGCGCTGTTGAGCGGGGGCGGATGTGAGTGGTGGGATCCCCTTAGCATTTATAAGTGTACTGGCTAGCGATGCACTAGGGCGACTGGGCTTCGCGAGCGCAGGGGTGGTAAAATTAGGCGGTGTATAAGTGCTCTCCTTGTTTGGTGTACTGCGCAATGCATTTTCATTTAATTTAAGTAAAGGAGCTTTCCTTGAGGGTGGTGGAATAGGCGCAGCAACAGGCGCAGGCGCAACAGCAGGGGCAGGTGCAACAGCAGCAACAGGTGCAACAACAGGCGCAGGCGCAGGCGCAGGCGCAGGCGCAGGCGCAGAAGTAGAAAGCACGCGTGGTGGCTCAAAAGGGTTTGGGCGAGGGTTCCCTATCGGCGGTGGAGTAGTGCGTGTAATATTACTAAAATTAGCAGGCCTTTGTAAAGATTTCATGCCAGCAACAATTGTCTCCGCCACCTTTAATATTTTATCAGTATACTCCATCTACTAAGAACCGTGTATAATTTTTACACACGCTTCTTATAAACACCGGGGATTTTATCTTCTTCCGCGTGTCTTTCCCCTTCCACGTGTCTTTCGTTTACGCAACGTGAAAAGGCGTTTTCCTCCTCTTTGTACTATTTGCTCTAAGGCAATAGCTATTCTGCCAAGTAAAGGTTCAATGCCAGAAGATGTGCTCATTGCTCCAGAAGGATAGCTACTAGTTCCCATTGCACCAGCAGGGGATCCATATCCAGGGGCACTAGTGCCATAACCAGGGGCACTAGTTCCATAACCAGGGGCTGCAGATGCAGGAGAAGTTGTTTTAGGGTTTTTTGCTTCAAAATCCAATGCTGCTTTTTGTTTGGCAGCTGCTGCTGCCTTTTCGTCTTTTATACCAGCGGCAGCCCGATTTATCGCAGCCCTCTTATTAGCAGCCCTTTTCACAGCATTTTGACTAGGGAGTGGCTTAGCCACAGCCCTTCTATTCGCCCTTGTACTTGTATTTCCCTTTTGAAACTGTTGCTGTGGCTGAGCCATAGGTGGCTGAGCTCTAGGTGGCGGCGAAGGAGCTCTAGGTGGTGGTGTCAATGATCTGCTTGATGAACCAACTGCTCTACCTATACCTTTCGCTGCAAGCATCACTACCTATATGTTATATTAATTTTTCCGCGTCCTTCGCCGGAACTGTTGTTTCCTCGTTTTACTCTTTTTATGTATTACGGAACGGACCTTTTTACGAGTACCACCCGTAGCTGGAGTGGCAGCTTCCTTGGCAATATGTTTATACAATGCAGTTCTACTAAATGGATGTCCACTACTCATAAGTACGTCCTTTGATTTCAGTATCTTCTTTAATAAATACTTTCCCAGTTCTTCATTGTCGCCCTGACATTTACACCTTGAGGCCACCGTGTAATACTGAGCAATTAAGGTTTGTAAACCTTTCGGCAACCCCTGTTGAACCCGACTATACTTGCGTATATTGCTGGGGCACGGACACCTATTTTTATGATGTTTTATTACAGGACCGGATGTTTTTCCAGATACTATAGTATTTTCAGATTTGCTTGTTATTTTTTCTAATCCACTTGCCACAATATCCGCAGCCTTTTCCCCTTTTTCTGTTCCCCTTTGGCTTGCTTCTCCGAGTGCCTCTTGGCTAGTTCCTTCTGACGCAGCTTGGGTAAATGCGCCGATACTTGTACCTGCTAAACTCATGCCTGTACTTGCTAAACCCATGCCTGTACTTGCTAAACCCATGGAACCATACGAACCTTGCTGACCGTATCCTGGAGCAAATGATGCTGCTGTGCCAAAGTGATCTGCGTATGATGACCCACTATAGCCCGATTGACCAGTCGGTTGAGCAGAAGGAGGTTTAGCAGGTGCCGAAGGAGGTTTCGCAGGAGCGGAAGGGGGTTTCGCAGGTGCCGAAGGAGGTTTAAACCCTGAGGTTGTTGGTTTGGATAAAGTTTTTCCTGCAGCACTAAATGTACGTGTTCCAGTGGTCCCAGCGCGCCCAGCTACACTGCCAGCACGCCCTGCACGTGCCGCAGTGCTGCCTACACGCGCAGCTGTGCTGCCTATACGTGCTGCTGTGACGCCTACACGTGCGGCTCCTGCTATTGCTCCTATAAAGCCACCTTTCATATTACAATATATTTAGATTTTTTATTCATCTAAGACTAGGCTCGTGTTATCAGCGAGGAGTATTCTCTATTACTTCATGATTAGAACCTCCTACTTCTGCTGGCCGTGGAGGATTCCCTACTACTTCTCGTAAAGGCTGCTGCTTCTTTCCTCCAAACTTATTCCAATTCGCATCACATATTTCCACTATCTTTTCATCACGTGCTTCACGTATTTTCCTTGCTTTTTCTGCCGCTTTAATGCGCTGATCTACGAGATCGGAAAAAAACTTTATCACCGGTGATATGATCCCCCCAACAAAACCTGTGGTTGCGCCCGCTACACCTGCCGCAGTGCCAGCCGCAACGCCAACACCTCTTCCAGCGAGTTTACCTAATCCAGCAGCAAGACTAGCCATCTTCTACGAACTACCTTAAAATATAAAAGTTAAGAACCCCAGATTTATATTTTTAGGAATGCTTAACTCTACAAAAAATATAGTTATTCATTAGAAAATGGCTACGCGTTCCACTCGTAAGGCGAACAAAATCCCCGCGATCGGCACCAAGCTCAAGGTGTGGCACGGCACTGCCCACCACACCTCCGGAGGACTCCAGAAGAAGGACCTCATGCGCACGAAGAAGGGCCGCATTGTTTCCCGCAAGAAGCACGCCCTCGGACGCAAGTCTCTCAAGAACCTCGTGAAGGCCGGGTACAAGGCGAAGAAGGGCACATTCAAGCTCTTCAAGAAGTAATCACTCTGCCACAGCTCCCTACTCATATCCCATCTCTATCCATCATATGGCATTATGAAGGAAGTGATCCCACACCCTTTACCCGCCGTAAAATCTATCTACGTTTCCTCGCTACACTTAGAAAATGGAAAAGCCCGACGAAGATGGTGAGTATCCTCCTCTGCCCGTTCTTCATAATCGCCAAGAAGCGTGGGCATGGGATGAGGAGAAGCGTCTCCGATGGAAGGGACTCCAGAAGGCCCCTCCGACATATAATCCGACTGTCCTAGAATGCATCTACGATACCTTAACACGCCACGCCTACTTCGGCAAGGACCCTCTCATATATGTCAGAGAGCGCATGGAAGCAAGAAAGTTCCACGCGCTTATAGTAGCCCAACACGACGAAAAACACGCCTCATTTCAAAATACGAATGACGTCCTCTAACATTCCGACCGCCTCCTCCTTTGACACCATGTCGACTTTCGCCCCTTCCTTAGGATCGTGCCAGTATAGCGCTCCCCGTGTATCGCTCTCGTCAATATTTGACCAGACCAATGCAGCGCCACTCTCGGCGATCTCGTCTAGATGAGGAGCCACGGCAGGTACGAGGGCCCGCATACCGCTTCCTCGCATGCCTAGGATTTTTTCGGTTAGCTGGCGAGTATTGCGCAAGGGAAAGAAGATGACTTCCCACTCACAGCCGAATAACTCGCCGCCGCTGCCCCCTATGAGCGTAACATCATTGCCTGACCAGCGTTGCCACAACGCTCGTGGAATATCTTGACCCGAGCCTGTCCAAAGAATGCGAACAGGCTTCGGAGCATTCGCCACATAAGTCGCCAACATCTGCGCTTCAAAACTATCGCGAATACGATAAATACAATCCCACCGCTTCCGAAACAAGGCCGGACCACCACTAAAGCCTCCTCGCACTGCTTCGTGGATGACTAGAATAGACCGACCCTTGTACAGACTCTCCGATTCCACGGCACCTATCTTCGCCAACCAATCGGCCACCTCGCCGATGACAAGAGAACGCCGACCACGAATGTGTTCTGAAAATCCTTCGAGGGAAGACATCCTAGACCCCTTTTACACAGACCCCGTAATTTACCTCCTGATATATAGACGCAGATGAAGGACTACATCATTGCTTTTTTTGTTCTCATACTCATTGACATTCCTTGGCTCACCCTACAAATGTCTAATACGACCACGATGTTCACGAAGATACAAGGAAGCAGGGCGCTCGCTATGCGCTTCTGGGCTGCGCCGATAGTCTACGTGGCACTTGCGTATTTGCTCGTACAGATGAAGTCGCTCAAACAGGCGGCGGCATCTGGCATGGCCGTGTATGCCGTGTACGACTTCACGAACTTGCTCACGTTCAAGGATTATACTCTATCGTTCGCCATCCAAGATACGCTTTGGGGAGGTGTCTTATTCGCCATAGCATATTCCGTCTTAGAGACCCTTCGGTAACCAATCTCACTTCTCAAAGTTCCAAGCCCAGTGTAAAAGGGCCTGTCTCTGACGAGGACGGCACTCCAAGTCCCCCGCCTTACAGTTCTTCTCCACAGCCCCCGCGTGTCTACTAAACGCCTTCCAGCGCCTAATCTGTACGGCATCCAGCTCTGGGATTCTGCGCCCCATCCAGTACCGACAATACCACTGAAACCATCCGCGCTCATCTGGGTTTTTCTGGGCGTCGGATAGCACATCGTGATTATTCTTGCCTCCAGGAACCCACCCATACTCCTTCCACTCGGGCAACGAAAGGCGCGAATCTATTTGGAAATGGTTGAGCGTAATATCCGCGCCCTGAGGCGACAATTTCCCGAGCATCCCCGCTGCCCAGAACCACTCGGCAGGGAATTCTAGCAAGCAGTCGTTCAGATATCTTCCCCCGAATGCACCTAGTGCCAAGATCTCTCCAGGATCCGCATACGGCCGAAACCCGGCTGCGAATCCTTCGCCAGGATTCTCGGCCAGCACATACGAATATCCCTTGGACATCTTGTTCCAGACATGTATCGTATCACCCTTCTTGAATGTATCTAGTGCCCGACCCTTATCCTTTAACACCGCGAACATATCATCCACAGATTTCAGGCGTAGGACACGCCGATCCATATGAGACATATCTACCTTTCCACCACTATAAAATTGATAAGCCCGGCAACATAACCAATAAGTCCCTCCCCAAAATGGATGCTCAAACCAAGACACTCATCGCCGAATGGCGCGCCTCTCTCACGGAGAAGGAGCGCCGTCTACACGACCTCGCTGCCGTAAAGCTCAAGAAGGTTCTCGTCACATCTCCTTCAGACGAGGACCAGGGATCGTATTTTCCCGAGTTCTCCCATGCATTCAAGACCTGGCTTGCTCAACGACGCTGATATGTAGTGAGCAAGCTATCATAGGTCTTAGAATTCACTACCTCAGTCACTTCCAGGGTGAGCGACCAATCAGCGTCCATCATGTTTACAGGCACGCCCCAAGGATCCAAGAGCGTAACTTCAAAGAACGGCACGGCCGTGGGAGACAAGAAAGTATATTCTTTTCGTAGGAGATTAGAATTGTCGTCAAACTGTGTCGTATAGTAGTCATCTTTTAAAATAACCTTGGCGAAAGCCTCAATGTACGCCGGCCCTACTCCAGGATGATACAGATTCACGGCCTGCTCCGGACATTTCAGTTGCATCAGATAATACGGTGTCGGCTTCAGGCTCGGCGGAGCAAGGGCAACAGCCGTATAGACACCATCCACCTGCACTGATGCAACCTCCCGCTCTCGGAATCCCATATAGTATCCGAGACCCCAATGCGTAGCCCTCTCAGCCACGGCCGACTTATCGGAAGACATATACATCCGAAATAAGGTACCTGTGTTTTTCACCACAATCCGGCCACTCACAGGTTCATAAGCACATGTGAAGCGAGAATCAACCCCCTTTAACAGTCCCTCTAACACCCCGCACAGCTGTCCGACCGTATAATTTCCGTCAGGGATGGGTCCGATCTTTGTGGTGATTTTATCGTAACTCAAACGTACTTCAAATGACACATTCCCCTTATAGGAAGAAAAGACGTGCTCCACTAAGGGCAACTCTAATGACGCCATCCGAACTCGCATGACATTGCGCATGGTGAAGGGCAGAACTACCCGAAAGGTGGAGTTCACGGCGTTTTTCTGGGTGGCGAAGCGAGTATCAATGGAGACAAGACTCACCTTGTATTTCGATGTATCTACGAGGCTCTGCTCCATCCCTTTCTAGTCCAGCCTAAACTTTTTTTGTTATCTATAATTATCTTTTACACTGAAGGCCCTACACCGTTTTACACATCTTCATGCTGCCATGGGCACCACGTTCTACGCCGTATCCCGACAACGGGTCTCCGAATCCATGGCTACTTGGAAGAGCCTCCTCCCCACCGTGAAACCCTATTACGCCGTGAAGTGTAATCCGGATCCGACCTTAGTCCGATGGCTAGGTGAGTACGGCGCCGGATTTGATTGTGCGAGTGCGAATGAAGTGCGTATAGTGAACCAGGTGGATTACGGGGCGAATATCATATTTGCCAACCCCTGTAAAAGTGCCGAGGAGATTCGCGCCCACGCTGCAGCCAATATCCAGACCACCGTCGTGGATTCCTTTGAGGAGGTGGACAAACTCGCCGAGAATGGATGGAAGGCCTCCAGCCTCATCCGGATTCGCGTGGAGGATGGGGGGAGCATTATGCCCTTCAGCGCCAAGTTCGGACTAGATCCGGCACACATCAAAGCCCTAGGTATCTATGCAAGCAGAAAAGGCCAGCATATAAGTGGTATTAGCTTCCACGTAGGCAGTGGATGTAAAGACCCGGCCCAGTACAGCCTCGCCATTCAAGAGGCGGCGCAGGGCATTCGCCAGCTTCGCTCCATAGGCCACGATGCCAACACGATTGATATCGGCGGCGGATTCATGCAAGGACCTCTCTTCGGTAAGACGGCCAACCTCATAAACCCCCTTTTACACCGGTTAGACCCTCAGATAAATGTAATCGCAGAGCCAGGGCGTTTCTTCGCTGCCTCTAGCCATGACTTATTTGTGCGTGTGATTGGCAAGAAGCCTGCTAAGAAGGGTTGGCGTTATACCGTGGATGAGAGCTTGTATGGCCAGTTCTCTTGCGTTCCGTTTGACTATGCCAAGCCGAAATGGATACGTGTACGTGACCCTAAGGAGGCTCCGCGCAGGAGTCAGCCCGCGATTTTATATGGAAGGACGTGTGACAGTCTGGACTATATTGCCTCGGCCGAAGACGCAGAGGAGTTAGAGGAGGGTGATTGGCTTTGGTTTCCGCATATGGGAGCTTATACGACGGCTACGAGTACGGAATTTAATGGGTTTCCCAAACCGCCGACGTATATTATTGAGGATGAGGTCCTGCCGAATCCAGAGGATTTTGGTCGTGGGAAATGGCCTCGTGGGCTGAAATATGTGAGCCCTGTGAAGGTGCCTCTGTAAAAAAGTTGAAATATGCATCCACATCAATAACAAGGTCCGCCGAATGCCTGTACGACCGTTGAAGACACAGCACTACTCTGCCGTCAAGAGTATTTATAGAGAGGCGTTTCAGAGGAACGGCTACACGGACAAAGACCTGGGGCGTAGCTGGAGTAAGCGCCTCGGGGCGAGTTGTGGTTATTTCAATGGTCATGGTGATCTTCTCGGATTCGGCCTTGCCATAGATAGAGACCGTTGGCGGAAGAACTATATCCACTTCTTGGCCGTGTATAAGAAGTACAGGGGTTGTGGATATGGCTCCAAGATTCTGCACAGCATGATGAAATCTCTGCCGAACGTCTATCTGTGGCCTGAGGGTGATACCGACAAGGAAACAGACGCGCTAAAAGGATGGTATGGCTCACACGGCTTTCGTAAATCAGCCAAGAATTTCTACGTCGTTCATCCCTATAACACCCGTTCAAAATCAAAACCACGGCCGGTATAGTATATTTCCACTGGCGTCTACGAGGAGGCTTGAGGAGCTCGGCATGGATTTCTCGTGGTCGTAGTCCATGGTACGCCAGTTATTCATAGTTAAATAAGGCCCCGCAGCCTCTCGGCGATCATATAGTTTTTTATGGGTTGGGGGCATGGTGGAGAAGACGAGATAGATTACGCAGGCGAGGAGTATGAATAAAAATACGGTGGATAAAATGATTCTCCACGACATTTCTATTGTATCTCGGACATTTTTTTCGTAATGGCCCTAGTGATAGGCCCTTTGTGTACTAGTGCCAGCCCTTGGCCTGCATGTTTCTTACAATTCGCTGATGTCTTCGTGAGAACGGGACAGTCTTCCACGCCACACTTGTATTTATAGGACTGATCATTGCGTTTCTTGTTTGCGAGCCAGGCACGCGAAGAAGAATCAAAGAAGGAGGAGGTGAATTCCATTTTGTGGAGCGGGACTGAGCTAATTATATAGGCTCACATTCATTTTTTATGTGTCTTGCGACGGTTAGATAGTTTCTTCGTTTGGTTGCGCCCTCTGCCAACCTGTATTCCTATTCTACGAAGGCCTTTCATAAACAACTTTTTCTTGTCATATGGCTGTTTATTTATATATTGTCTTAATTCTTTCGCTCCACCTGGCTTCTTTAAGATTTCCTTAATTTTTTCTATTATTATTATAAGTTGCGGGTTTTGTTTCTTTCGGGTTACACGATTTGGTCTACGCGGTGGAGTGGAAAGTCTCGCCACGGGCATAGGAGAAAGTACTGCTTCTGGAATTTGTGGCAAATTCCTTAGAACATACTGATTCAGTGATAAGTTATCAAGGCGCTTACATTCATCTACTATATTGCTATATTCCTCATATATGTCTATTTCTGGAGCACCTTCAGCACGTATAATCAATGATAAGACTTCTCTCATTTTAGTAGCATTCTCTATCACGACCCCTTTTACATCGCATAACATATAATATATATTAAAAATATCATCTACAAGATAAGAATATTCCTCCCCATTTATTATAATTGTGGGGTTACCTGCTAGAGTTAATGCATGCTTTATGATGTTTTTTATGAATCCTGTGTAATCTTCGTTTATAGGGGAAAGGGGGTTTTTTAAGTATTCTTGTATTTGCCATTCATCCATATCATGGCTAATAGTTGGGTCGCCTATTTGTAAATATTCTGGTGTCGCACCTCCTCGCTGTATCGCACCTCCTCGGACTTTTGGCTTTTTTACCCTGCCCCTGCCAGCTCGTTCTTCAAGTTCCAATCCGTTACGACCTCTTCTTCCTTGCTTTCCTTTTATAATGATTAAAAAATTTATAAAGAGCGTATTAACCTCTTCTGCTGTTATATTTACACTATCACGCATTGCCTGATTAAATGGATCTTTCAAGCATCTACTAATCTGTACTTCGTCGCCATTAACTAATTTTGTAAAAATAGGCTGTACTTTGAACATTTTATATTTATCTTTGAAATCTTCTAGGCTCATATCTACATTATCAATATCATCTCTAACTTCACCAGCATCTTGTCCTTCTTCTAAGAATTCAATTATATTAAATATACTTTCATTAAAATTTTTAAAATATTCATCGATTTTAGGATTTTGTAATATCGATCCAACCTGATCTATATCTTTAATCGTACGATCTAGAATCATTTGTGACACTTTTAATAAATCATCATTATGACTTATTACACTATTTAAGAACAGTACTTTGGCATCTTTTAACATGGCATTCCGCAGTTCTTCAGGATCCCCTACTGAAAAACGAACAAATATTGCCTCTGAAAACCCTTCACCGCGATTTTTCACTACATGTGATACACTAGTAAGGTGTAAAAATGTTGATAAAACACCGTCACATGTAAATACAGAGCAGTCATCTTCTTCATTATTCATAGCATAATGCTTTCCAATAAGACCTATAAATACATCCCCTAAAAATTCTTTACAAAATATAAAGAGAACCCCTTTTAATTTATTCATAGATGTCATATTGCGCCGGTTATCATTAAAAAAAGTGTTCTTTACTGTATTCCCATCAAAAATACCCTGCAACTCTGGTTTCTCAATCTTAGGGGATCCTAAGACCCCTTTTAAATATATACGATATGTATCCCTGTTAGTCCATACTACTTGAATCGGTAAAGCTCCATTTGACGTATGTATTTTTAGTTCTTTAAGGTCATCTATAAATGGCCCAGATAGATTAAATGTTAATATACATTCTATGTTATTACCACCTGTTACACGTATATCTGTTTTTACAACTCCGTCTAAATTTACCCTTCTTTCATCGCCCATCATCGCATTGAATACGCCACCTGGTATTTCTAGTGTAGAAACTCCATTTCCATCTTCTGGAGGATAAAATTCTCCATTTCCCCCAACTGCACTTGGTCCCCTATCAAGACAAATATGGGGTCCTATTATATTTTGAGGGGGGTTGGCAGGTGGAAAAAATTTTAAGGGGTCTGTTCCAGAATCAACGATATAATATCTTAAATCTTGAGGCATTCTGTTAGGTTCATTTATACCAGATAAATATTCCTTTTTTAGGGTGTTTACAGGAAGCGAGAAATAGCCAGGAGTTGCTCTAGCCCTTTCTATAATTATTTTACTGATTTGTTTCTTTCGCGAGTCATATCCTGTACATGTTTCATTATTTCCTAATTGCCTTATTGCAAATTCAAATAATGTATCTCTGGTGTTAGTGACACATGGCGTAACTGTACTGGATGCTTCTATGGCATCTTTGAAGACATCATAAAATCCCAAATATTTTGGAGTTCTCACATCAATGAGGACATTACTGTAAATAGCTTCAAAATCTGCCACGGCGTTCCATGGCAGAGCCACCGCAGCCGCTGCCATTCTCCTCTTTCCCCCGATTTTTGTAAGAGGATACTATCCACATACAAAAATGTAATCGCGTCGGCCGACTAATCTTAAATAGGCAATCTCAGTTTATCATGGCGATCACATAGACTTGGCGAATGCCTATAGTGATCCTGTCCTGTCCCCCATATCCCACAAAGCCTTGTTTTAACTATTTAATAACTATTATGCGAAGGCTTCTTTCAAATAAGCGCCAAGGAGCCATCTTGGGTGTGAGAGGGGTGGCACAGGTACAGTGGTTCATTGTGAAGTACTGAGATACTACTTATTCACAAATCGCCCGGGAAAGCCTAGAAGTCTTTCTCGGGCAAAAAATGCGGTCCCTGGCGGGTTTGAACCGTCGACTTTCCGGTTAACAGCCAGATGCTCTACCAACTGAGCTAAGGGACCCGCGGGGATTCTTCGGAACCGGATTCGAACCAGTGACTTGGAGAGATTTGACCTGAGGCACGAGTGCCTACAATCTCCCGCTCTACCAACTGAGCTATCCGAAGTGGCTTCACCTAGCCCCCAATGTATAGTATACACCTTTATTTAAGCCATTTAACGCAGGCGGAGAACCAGGTGGAGGGTGGACTCCTTCTGGATATTATAGTCGGAGAGAGTACGCCCGTCCTCCAGCTGTTTGCCGGCGAAGATGAGTCTCTGCTGGTCCGGGGGAATACCCTCCTTGTCCTGGATCTTCTGCTTGATCCCCTCAATCGTGTCGGATGACTCCACATCTAGGGTGATGGTCTTGCCGGTGAGGGTCTTGATGAAGATTTGCATTTCTATACATCCTAGGAAGAATTTGTTAAAGCCACCGCCCTTAGACAGATCGTGTGCGAGAACGGCTTGGCGTTCCTGATTTGGTTGGACTGACAGAAGGAGTTCCTGAACGGGTCATAGAAGGCGTAGCCGAAGGCGTACCTGACTTCGAGGGTGTGACAGAAGGCGTTATAGTATTGGAAGGTGTTCCTGATTTGCTAGGAGTTCCTGAGCCAGTCATAGTAACTGAAGGTGTTCCTGAACGGGTAAGAGAAGGTGTAACAGAAGGTGTGCCTGACTTGGAAGGTGTTACAGAAGGCGTTATAGTATTGGAAGGTGTTCCTGATTTGCTAGGAGTTCCTGAGCCAGTCATAGTAACCGAAGGTGTTCCTGAACGGGTAACAGAAGGTGTAACAGAGGGTGTGCCTGACTTGGAAGGTGTTACAGAAGGCGTTATAGTATTGGAAGGTGTTCCTGATTTGCTAGGAGTTCCTGAGCCAGTCATAGTAACTGAAGGTGTTCCTGAACGGGTAAGAGAAGGTGTAACAGAAGGTGTGCCTGACTTGGAAG
>Ga0209400_1000355_pt1 | contig 39593 bp, 45 predicted proteins | sample M_130807_EF_Meta_FD_187313 | JGI IMG/M metagenome (GOLD analysis project Ga0209400, IMG submission 187313) | Freshwater microbial communities from Lake Montjoie, Canada to study carbon cycling - M_130807_EF_MetaG (SPAdes) (version 2) | ecosystem: Environmental > Aquatic > Freshwater > Lake... | reverse complement strand
GCGACTCCTGATGGCCCTGACAAATTCGCATTTCCACCGTTTGCGGTGATGGACACCAACGCGGAAATCAATAGTGAGTTGATGTTCTCCGCAATCGCTTCCTGCGCCGTGTCAGCCGATAGCAATTGCGCGAGCGGATTGGTTGCACTCCCCTTCACATTTGTGTCTGGGAGATAAACGTCAGCGCCAAGTTCAATCTGGACTTCGCTACAGAATGCAAGACCGGGTTGCGTTGAAACCATCGGCCCAATCGAAATCCTGCTTGGGATTTGCTGGGCAATTGATTGCTGGACAGTTGGATTTCGCTCTACCGGATATCCAGCCGCAACATACCCATCAATTCCAGCAACGACTTTCTGATCGAAGTAGCCGAGCATCCCATCGCTACTTCCCATTAGGGCGACTTGATTGCGACCATCGGTGGTCAGCATCTGGCAATGGGAATACGCGCCGACAAACGTCGGATCGTACATCTTGAACGGGAAGAAACCGTCAACCTGATCAGAGTAGAACAGATGCGTGCTGCTTGTCGGCTGATCGGTACGAGTCAGGTAAATCCACAGACCTCGGCGCTCAACATCATAAACGAGCGATGCATCGATATCTTCCCACTTCACGTTGTCAAAGAACGAATCGAGCCTGCTCAACGAAACCAATTGGCCACGATCAACATTGAAATCGTTTGGATTCAGCCGATACAAGCCATCCTGCGCGAGAACGTACACGGTCTTCTCTGGACCATTGCACCACGCACGCGGACCAACAATGCCAACGGTGCGGCTCATCTGCTGGATTGACGCATTGCCAAAGACCGGATCCTGCGTCAGCATGGACATCGACTTCGATCCAGCAAAGATGATGCTGCCCTGACCGAATGGAATTAGCGAGACAATGTTGTCACCCGGAACGCCCCATTGACCATCATTTCCTGCAATAGCATCATCTGCCGTTGATGTACTTGCGGCCCAATGATCCGGATTTTCAATCCGAGACATGAACCAGACGTTCTCAAGTTGACGAACGCCAGCAAGAACTAACCGTCCACCAAACAACGCAATCAGAGTTGCCGTGAAAGTCGTTCCGCCGATGACTTTCTTGACATGGTCTTCTGGTCCATCCGCGCCGCTCCATGACTGCCAATGCGGCGGATTGGCAAACAGATCAACTTTCTTATAGTTCGTGCCATCGACGAAATAGCAGTACTGACCTCGCTGCACTCCTTCAATTCGCCCTGTCGTATTCAGCGCTGCGGCGGTGCTGCTAGTTCCATCCTCAAGCACCTGAACTGGATCATTACCCGGATCGATGTAATAGATCTTGCCAGCGTTCACCACCAGCACGCGATCCTTGACCACGGGATTGGTTGCACCGCTAAACGCCGTGGTGCGAACAAGGCATTGGACCACCGAGTTGGTAGCGAAGCGGTACATCCGGTTGAAGCCCGGACGAGTTCCAAGTCGAATCTTTCGACGGAACGGATCCGCCGGGATCATGTTCAGGATGTCGTGGGTATATCCCTCCGGAACACCGCTATACGCGGTGTCCGTAATCCAGCCACGCAAGGGGATGATCGCTTGCGTGTATGGCATTAGGAAAGCCTCAACATATACACCCAGCAACGCGGTCCATTAGTGCTATTTCCAGTTGATTGTCTCCAAGTAAACACGGAATAAGTTTGCGCTCCAGAAACGGTGACAGGAGGAACATCAGGGTCAGGAAGTTGTGCAACATTCCGCTTATACCAATAACAATAATTCAGATTTCCGCTACCGGGATTAGTCCATGATGTAGTTGTGGTGGCTTGATCGCTGCATGAAATCACCACAGTTTCAGAAGACTCAACAACCAAATTGCAATCAATTTGAGCATTACCAGAACTTCTTGCAAATCTAATTGCTACAACTACAGGAACTCCAATTGGCAATGTAGTTGCATCAAAATTTTTGGTGACTGTTGAAGTTGCTGTGAGTGCAAGATCAACCCATGTAGTTGTATCAACCACGGGGGCTGTATAAGCAGGAGCAACAAGACCAAGCATGGTCCTTGCCTGCGCTTGAGTAACAGCAGCAACATTTGCGGTCGATCCAGTTGAATTTCCTAGGAAATTTCCTGCTGCCAGTTGTGAAAGTTTTGCAACGGTCACGCCGTTGTCTGCAAGTGCTGCTCCGGCGATTGATCCTGCTGGAACTGATACAGTTCCGTTCCCAGCAACCGTCAGAGCCTGACCAGTTGGAACAGTTAGTCCGGCATTAGCGGTGATCAAGCCGCTTGACGTAACACCACTACTAGTTACGCGCATCCATTCAGCACCTCCTCCATAAGCAGAAATGACCAATGGTGCAGCAGATCCTGCCGTTGCGGCTTGAGCAGACTGAATGTAATTGATGCCAGCAGACGCAACCAACCGCGTGGTTCCAGTAGTGCCAGTAGTGGCTTGATTGCCAATGATCACATCGCCAACAACGCCGAGATACCCCGCCGGAGAAGTTGTTGCAATTCCAACAAGACCAGCAGAATCAATGCGCATACGTTCTGTGTTATTTGTGGCAAATCTAGTAACGCCAGCCGCATCGTTCCACATGTCCAGCGTATTGGAAGAGCCACCAAATCCAAAATATCCACCTCTTCCAGTTGTACCGTAAAAACCTGCATAACATGGAGAACCGGAACCAATATCTCCTGTTGTTTCAATACGCACATGTCCGGTTGCGTAAGATCCTTTCACATGCAGCAAAGTGGATGGTGAAGTAGTTCCGATGCCAACACGGTTGTTGGTCTGGTCTACCGAAAGCGTTCCATTAGCAAGGGTGCTATTCGTTCCCGTGTAATACGGAGCCTGATACTTCAGGCTGTTCCACAGAGTCGTTCCGTCACCAATCTTGATGTTCCGGGTATCGGTCTCGTAGCCGATCTCGCCAGCAGCGAGCGCGGGATTGGCGCTTGTCCAAGCGGATGCGGTGTCGCGGCGAAGTTGGATCTTGGTTGACATTACTTATGCTCCTCTACGAACGACGGCGGCACGCAGTACCAGCCCTCTGGAATCTTGACCTCATTGTCTCCCAACTGCCAGCCATCAGCGGTCTTGGTGTAGATCTTCCCGCGCACTTCCGGCCCCATCCTGATCGGGCTGGACTCGCTTACCAGCACCGTCCTTGTGCAGCCAGTCGTGAATACGAGCGCCAGCACGGCCAAGAAGACGGCGATCAGAAGGAGCATCTGCACCTTGACCTCGTCCCGCAGCGATCCCCTGCAACCATTGCAACAGGGACATGACGATTGCTCGGACAAAGTCATAGATCATTCCGACTTCTTGTTGTCCTTGGCGAAGATCAGGCCCACGCCAGCCAGCACGGCAGCGGCAAGGGAACCCCAATCCGGAACGGTCACCGGGTTGTTGTCAGTCAGGGCGGTCAGGCAAGCGCCGACAGCCACCAGAATGGCGGCAATGCCAGCACCCGTGGTCTTCCAAGACGAATTCTTCAGCAGATCGCTCATCGGTCAGTCCTTTCAAGTTTGGCCTCGATCTTGTCGAGACGCTTGCTCATGCTCTCTTGATTCGTCACGACTTGCATGAGCAGACGGTCGTGATTGATGTATGCGGGAATAAGCATCCCGAGCAGGGTCAACGCAATGGCCGCGATGCCAATCCAGTTGGCAGTAGACAGGCTGACCTTGATGTTCGTGTTTTCAATTGTCATTGAACTACCTAGTTAGATTCCTCAAGACGATTGAGGGAAGAACCTTCGGCCAAAGTGTCAGCCTGTTGATATAGAAGCAACGAGACGATGTCACCGTTGGAGAGAGTGACATTTCGTTGTAATAAACGCCTGACCCATCTACAACACCAGTAGTTCCATTGAGCCAGAATGTTGAATTGCCAATTCCATCAGCATCCAAACCAATAGACATTGCAAACTTGCATCTTGATGTTGGAAGATCAACGTAGGTGCTGCTTGGATAGAACTCTTCTCCATCAGAGGTCGTGATTGTCACTACCGATTGATTTGTAGGAGTAGTTCGCAAAATTTGAAGACTGACAGATGGAGTAAAAGCAAATTGCGCTGTGTTGAAATTGAAAATCGACCGATCAATAGTGTTGTTCTGAAACGACATATTCAGATCAACAGCAATTGTGAATCCCTGTTTCACATTTATTGATCGAGCCACCAATTGATCAGCCTGCGTCACCGCTTCATCATTTGCAAGTGCAAGTTGTGCGGGATAAAGATCTGTAGTGGTAGTTGACGTATCAACAGATGGGCCAAATACCGTTACTGAATTGTTTGCCTCAACCAATCGAATTGAAGGGTTTGCAGCGCCAGCAATTCCTTTGACCCACACGCGAGTCCAATACTGCTGAACAGTCACGGTTGTGAATGTTCCGGTGACGCTCAACTCAATGGTCTGTGTATTTGCATCACCCTTTACCCATACAGAAAAGAACTTCGCAGCAGCCGCTGTGTATCCCCTTGATTGAGAGAATGTGCCGTTTGTCTGTCCTGATGATGTGCTGATAGTTATCGCATTCGTTCCACCAGCGGGATCGGCAATGCCAGTTGCGATGTTGCAATTCGTCCTTGCCCAGTTGTATGTCTGTCCGCTAGTTCCAAATGAAGTTGATTGGAATGCACGATTCGTAACTGCCGGGTACATCGGCATACCAAGAAGCGCCTTGGTCGAAATGTCATACTCAAATCGAGGAGTCGTTCGTCCAGCGATTGAGAGCAACCCAGCGGAGTTGACGTAGTAGCCGTCAACAACGCTGGTTCCAGTCGGCGCGGTTCGCGAATACGACCATCCGCCAAGGGTTCCGTCGGCGGCGTTGAAATCTGCAACAGGAGTTTCAATAGTCGAAAGCAATCCCATCCGCTCCCGATATGGAGCGAATGATGCCGACTTTGAAACTCTGTCGCGAGTTCTCATATCACAGGGAAGACCAGAAAGCGTTTGCGTAATTGGTTCCAGACGCTGTTGCTGATCGGAAAATCAGGCTTATGAGAGCGCATCCGACGGTGTCAACAAGCGCAAATGCTGGAGTCTCAAGACCGGAAGTCGAGTCAGCGTTGAATACCTTTGCATCACCGTAATTCACCCCGAGCGCCTGTGTCTGCGTAAAACTTGTTGCTGCCGTAGACGGAGTGGTCAGCGAGAATGTTGCAGCAGCAGATGGAGTGATGGTGAAATCAGCAATCAGATGCGGCACATACAGGCGGGTATTACCTTCCGCAACTATGTTCCATCCAACCATGCGTGCTGATAGCCCGGTATAGAGATTCCCGCCCGTTGAAACGGTCTGAAATGGGATGACCTTCATCAGCGTCATGCCCTCGGTCTGCCACACAATTTGGCTTCCGGTGGTAGTCGGGGCGGTGGTAGTCGGGACGCGAGCGGTATTGCTGGTGGAAATGGTCGCGTGAGTACCAGCAGCAACCTGAAGATCGCGAATCAGCGTCTTCTGTTGCGTCAGAGAATGCGCCGTTCCGTAAAAGTCCTGCTGTGCCACTCGATTACCACTCCTGAAGCGGAGTCCGCTTCCACTTGTTGTCGGAAACACACACGAAGATGTAGTCGGATCCAATCACGATGTCGCCACGCTTACCAGTTTGCGACGATGACTTGATGTCTGCACCACTAGTAACCGTAAGTCTGGAGATGATGGCATTTCCGGAGATATGAACCTCGTCGTTGACCATGCTCACTCGATCAACACCGTCCAGACTGATCGACATCCGAGCCGATCCGCTGATTGACTGATCGGAAATGATGACAGATCCGACATTCACCGAGTCAGCGATGACTTGATCAACATCAATCGTTCCAGAAACGATGTCCGATGCAAGATGCTGGTGCTGCATCATTGCCTTGGAATCGAGTTGCTGCTTCAGCGTGTCGATATCGGCAATCCCGTGCTGATGAGACGATTCTGCCTTCTGGTTCAGGGCTGATTCCAGTCCAGAAACGTCGTACATGGCGTGCAGATGCGCCCGATTCGCAGCCCCAATCGTTGCCGCATTGATGCGAGACCAGCGGCATTCGTATGGAGAAGACCCGAGTTTGACAAGAATCTCCCCTTCCTCGCCATTGTCTGGGATGCCAACGCCATTTTCGCCATCCTTGCCCGGACGGCCATCAGCGCCAGTTGCGCCAGTTGCGCCTCCAGCAGCAATCATGGTCCATGACGAAGAGGCTGTGGGAAATTCTCCGCTGGTCATCTTCCTGCACGCATAAGAACTGCCACCAATGGTGACAACGTCTCCTACGACGTACATGAGTTGATCTGAATACTGTCCCTTGTAGTTCATGGTCAGTTCGGATTCTGGACGTAGCCATAGTCAGGCCGTGTCCAATTGACGGAAGTTGGAGAACGCGACGGTCTCATGCGACCAAGATCACGCTGGAGCAGCCCATCCTTGGTGCTGGCAGTCGAAAGAATCGGACCAGCATCAATTTCCTGAAGACGACCAGTCAGTCCTTCGTCTTCATACGCCTGCGCGAATGCTCGGCAATATGCGATGAACAAGGCATCGCAATACTTGGGAATCTGAATTTCCCAAGAATCGGCAGCGCTGTCAGCAATCACCACCCACTTGGCTCGATACCGAATTGCGATGGCTTCAGTCACGTTCGCGGTGGGAGTTGGAAATACATCCAGACGAACAGCGGGGAGAGAACTTCCATCATTCGGCGCTGATCGAGTGAACACGGCGTGGGTGATGCCGGGTCCAGTCATGGTGATGCCCAGACGGCGCAACTGTTCCATGTGGTCAGGAGTGACCATCTCGATCAGATATCCAAGAGTCTGCAAGGAGATGATCGAAAGGATCTCCTCGACATCGCTTGGCAAATCGATGTACGACTGATTAGCCGTCATTGCAAGAACCTTGCCCGTTCTCTCACGGAATCGCCACGGACGAGAGAACAGATATTGCCCTGCCTGATTCACGATCTCGGCGAGGCGCTGATTGCGTGTCTGTCCGGGAGCCAGCGACGGATATCCGCCGACGGCAAGGACAGCATGATTCTTTGCTTCAGCGAAAGTTGGCATGGAAATCCGCTTGGGGGGTTTCCCCCCCAAGCGGTGAATGGTTGTTTCAGATCAGGACAGAGCCGTGGCAGTACCGTCAATCGGTCCGTTGAACAGCAGCACATCAATGATCGCGCTGGTGTTTGCCGTAACAGAATTGAGCGCGACTGCAACGGTGGTATCAGGATTGGCAGAATCGGTCGCAGTACCGAGTCGGCCAGCGGTATCGCTCAAGAACAGTTTGCCGCCAAGAGCAAGCGTGTCAGCCGTATCACACTTCACATTTGCCTTGACAACGCCACCAAACTGAACAAGAACTTCAGTACCAGAAGCACCAGCGGCACTTCCGAGACCGACAACAGCGCCGATGTAACCGCAGTTCGACGTAGCAACGTCACCTTCTGCCAACTTGATGCACGCAAACGGCGAAAGTCGGAGATTGGTGATGCTCTGCGGATCCGAAGAAGCCGGAGGATACACAGCGTTGGTATGGTTGAACGAAGTGATAACGACATCACCAATTGCAACAGCCGCGCTGTGCTTGTTGATCATCGACGCGACAGCACCACAAGGCTGAATGCCAACGGGTCCGAAAGTAGGAGAGAGAATCATGTGTTGATTCCTTTCTTTGGGGAGATTGGTGGCCGGGTTTCCCCGGCCACCAACTCAATCAGGGCGTGTAGTTCAGCGGGGCAACGATGCCGTGACGCTGACGGGAATTGCAGAACAGGTTCCACCAGCAATCGACCACCTGAACGTAGGTGAACGGCTGGTTCGGGTGCTTCATCACTTCGTGCTTGCTGAAGTAGCGGCGCGAGTGATAGATCGGGGTCAGGTAGTTGCCGTTGACCCAGTAGTAACGAGCGCCAGCGTCAGTAGCAGTCGCTTCGGTGTAACCCGTGGTGGTGCTTGCATTGCCCGACAGAACGCCCGTAGTGTTCGTACGGGTCACGCCACCGGGGAAAATCGCAGCATCATCAAGGTTGGCGCAGTACATCAGTTCAATGCCGCTAAACGTCGGATTGGCGTAAGCAGCATCCTGATAACTGACCAGCGTATCGTTCGCAGCGCGAAGGAAACGCTTGTACTGGTTGATGCCGAGGCGCGAAGCAAGGATCATCTGACGGTTCAGTTCAGCCCGTTCAAAGTATTCCTGCTTCGTGCTGGGCGGGGTGAAAGAACACTTGAGCCACATTTCGTCGAAAGCGGTAATGAGACCGCCAGTCGGGGCGCTATAGCGATAAGTGCTGGTGTTGTCCTTGACGTTGTCAATACCAGTCTTGACAGTACGGGCAGTATTTCCGTCAGAAGCCACGTTGTAGTACGAAATCTGGTTCGTCCAACGGTTCTCGCCAGTAGTAGTCGTTCCGGTGGAATTGAGACCAAGGTTCATCACGCTCGACCAGCCAAGCGGAGCGCCACCACGAACGCCGTAGGCGTTGTTGAAGTCCGGGACTTCCGTGATGAAGCACGGCAGGGAGTACGGGAGCGAACCGCCGCCGTTCTCCATGTTGTTGCTGTTGCCGAACGTGCTGGCCCACAGGTCATTCTCAAAGCCGTTCAGAAGGCTGGTCCACAGACGCTGCTCCTTCTGGCGCTTGAGGCGCTTGTACTGGCTCTTGACGTAATCGCGACCAGCGCCTTCGCCGCTGTTCAGTTCGACTTCGTGGTCCGTCCACGCCATATGGTCGATGCTGAAGCGCCACGGACACTTGATCGTGGACAGAACCTGTGCGTTCCGCCAGTTGAAAGTGTCGTTCGGGAGGTAGTGATCGTAGGTGCTGCTGTCATTGAACATGACAACGTCACGGATCTCATTACCACCCTGAACGGTTGCTTCCGAAGTCTTGTCCTTCAGGAGGCGCGAGAAGGCGTAGGTGTTCTTGACTGCTTCGTTGATGACTGCATCTGCGCTGGTCAGGTAGGTAGGACCAGTAGATGCCATGAAGTCATTGAACGTCTGAATGGGTTGTCCCATGACTAACTCACTTTCTGATTAGCCGCATGGCTTCGTCGCGAGACTTTCCGTCCATGAGTGCATCGAGGATCGCGTCTTCCGAATCAGCGGGAGTGCGTGGGCGCTCATTGCGCGACACGCCACGAACAGCGGTTGGCTGTCCGATCTTCCGTGCGTCGGACTTCACGACCTTCTTGCCAGCAAGGTTGGTGTAAGCCTCCTCGGCGAGGTGCATGACGGTCTTGTAGGTTCCGGGATTAGCCGTTCCAAGTCGATTCATTTCCGCAATCACAGCGTCCCGTTCCGGTGATCGTTCACCGTATTGCGAACGGAAATAGGAATCTGCGGCATCGACCTGAATCAGCAACGATTGCTCCGCAGCAGCAGACTGCTGCTTGCGAAGTTCGGCGAGTTCGGCACGCATCTCCTTTAGAGGCTTTGCCGCATCTGCGCCAAGCAGTTCCTCGACTTCAGCAAACGGGTCTTCCTGCTGGTCTGATTCAGTATCCGAAGACTCGGGTTCGACATCGACTTCGACATCGTCCGATTCATCGGAAGAATCGTCCTGCGGCTCCGGCTTTGCCTTGCCATTCAACTGCTTCTCAAGATCAGCCATCTTCTTCCCGAATCCATCGACATCCTTCTGACGCTTGGAAGCCTTGTCGGCCCACATCTTCAGGGTGTCTTCGGAAACGGTTGCGAGGATCTCGTCAGGAACCCCATCGCGCTTGAGAATCGCGACGGCCTTCTCGCGTTCCTTCGATGAAGGAACGGGCTTCTCCGACTTTGCAGGAACGGATTCCTCTTCGGAATCGTCCGCGAAAAGCCGATCAAGGACATCGTCATCCGCATCACGCGGAGCGTCTTCCTTGACATCGGGTGCGACAGCGTCGGTCTCTTCGACCTCTGCGATTTCATCGTTGGTCTGGGGTTCACTCATTGGTGTCCTAGTCCTTTGCGTACCCGTGCTGCGCCATTACATTCCGTTCATGGCGCTTTGACATGATGACGGGCTTTCCATTCTTGTCTGTCTTGCACCCATCGAGATTGCGAGGAAGTGCCTGCGAGACATATGGATACTGCGACCTGTTCGTTCCGGGATCGACCTGATAGTCGTTCACGACGCGGACCAGTTGCTTCCCGTCAACTTCAACGGTTGCTCCAATCGAAGGTGCGTCTTTCATTGCGAACCAGAGTTCGACAGACTCACCCGTGGACTCGTTGATAAAAGAGTAACTTGGCATTGAGTTCAAGCCTTGCTTCGTGCGAGGATTTGTGCGAGGGCATTCTCTCCACCGGGTGGTGCTTGTCCTGCACCCTGCTGCATCTGTGCGATCTTCTGCTTGTCGATCAGATCGGCGAAGTTTGGGATGTTGAGCGAGTCTCCGACCAAGGACATGACCTCGTCCCACTTCACATGGGGCGCTGCGATCACTTGACCAGCAAGAGACGCGATGATCTGAAGCATCTCCATCGAGCGCTTCTGAAGCACGATGTCGCTCACGCGCTCCATGCTCATGGCCTCGATGTCGATGTCGAGATCGTCGAACACGCCGACCATTGCGCTGGCGCTGAAGATCGGCTCTGCTTCGCCCATGATTTCAGCGCCATCTTCCCCAAGCGGGAAGACAACCTTGCGATCATGGAACAGATACCACGCGACATTCTTCATCACCTCATTGACGCACTCCTGAAACTGCCGCTTGATGTGCGCCATCCGCATACCAGATGAACTTTCCGCCACGCTGATCTCTGTTGCGGTCGCCTGTCCGGTGATGTTGCCGCGCATTGCGTCGTGAATGCCCGAAACACGGTCAAGCCTGTCTTGCGCCATCGACGAGTACTGGACTTGCTGCGGGGTGATGCCGCCAATCTCAATTGGAACGACTTGCGTCGGATCGATGCCGTCAGCAAGCACGACATACAGATCATCACGGTCGCGAATGTCCTGCGCCATCTTTGCGTTGCGGCTGTCCACGGCGATTAGGCGCTTGTAAGCGCTGGCGCTGTACCGCATGGAACGCAGATGGTTGTTGACATCGTCGATCTGCGGGATGATCGCCACGATGGGCGACAGCGGATACGGATCATCCGGGACCGTGTACACGCCAAACACCGTGTATGGCCCCGTGCGCGGCCCGTAGTACGGTCGTGGTTTGCGGACAAACCCCGAATCGGTGGTCTTTCCGTCAGCGCTCTGACCCTTCAGCATCGTGTAGATGGTTCCGCTGAAGATCTGAAGGCCAGTTGCCTCGTCGATCTCCTCGATTGCCTCATCGACAACCTCGGGGACGAACACTTCGTACACGACCATCTCCTTGCGGTCTGGAACGTCGCGCTTGCCCGGGTACTGATCTCGGATCTCATCGATGCCGCTGTTGTCGGCGACACGATTGATGACCTCGGAATCCCAGCCATCCTCGCGCTCGGCCTGTGCCAACAGATCATCGCGGTCGATGACCCAGCAATGACCCATGTATCGAGCGTCCTCGACGTTCGTCGCAGCCGGATCCATGAAGAAGCGATCCGGACTGATGCGATACAGGCGCGGAAGGTACGGTTCGTTCTCGTCGAACGTCCTGTACCCCTTGCGAGGTTCGTTCACGACCATCGCAACACCGAATCCGAGCAACATATCTGTGGTGATTCGCTCCAAGGTGGTTCGCACCTTGGTCATCTTGCACCAACGATTGATGCCAGTCTCAAGGATCCCGGCAGTCATCGACTGCGAGACCGGGCGAGCCGTCTTGATCCGAACCTTCGGAGAGTCATGCACGATGCGCGGAAGCAGCAACGCGATGTACTCATGGACGAAGTTCTCCGGATCATCGTTCTGCGTGTCGATTGCTCGATACGCAGGACCGTGGAACCGCTCGATCAGCCTTCGCCATTCAGTCAGGTGCTGGTCGCGGAAGTCTTCCGCAGCCTCCAGTTCCCGTCGCAGCGATTGGAGATCCAGTTTGAGCATGGTCAGCGACCCGGCTTTCCGTTCTTGACTCCGCGACCCTTCGCGCCGCCCATTCCACCACCGAACCCACCGCCCATAGCGCCTCCGGATCCGCGACGATCAGTTGCGGTTCCCTTTGGTCGGGAAGTGGGGGATGGACTTGAGACCTTGTTCTTTGCCATTGATCGGTTCCTTTGCAGCCTCGGGCTGCGTTGCCTTGCGAGCGACGAGCGAGCGGATGGTTTCCGCATCTTCGCCATGAGCGAAATGGCGCTCATCGCCAACCCAAACGATGATGCAGTCTCCCTTGTCCTCGCACTTGTCAATGCGAACCAGCGGGATCAGCACGTTGCCGTTGCAGCGGATCAGCACTTCTTGCCGCCCTTCTTCTTGCTCTTCATCATCGGCCTCCCTTCTTGCTTGCCTTCTTCGCGACGCGAGCCGGAAGAGCCTTCATGTTCTTGGTCTTGTGCGCCATCTCGCGAGCAATCTTCGGATGCGTCGCGAACATCTTGCCGACCTGTGCCTTGCTCTTGAACGGCATTAGGACGAGTATCCCATCTTGCGCTCGCGCATCTTCTTCATCGGAGACTCGCGCTTCTCATGCATCTTCTTCGCCATCGGAGACTTGTATGTCTCCTTCTTCATCATCTTCTTCTTCTTCACGGTCACTTCTTCCAGCCGCGCTTCATGTCGGCGTATGACTTCGCGCTGACAGACTTGGCAGACTTGGGGCGCGAGATCCCGAGTTTGCGACGCTTGTTGATGTTGCCGACGAGCGAGTTCTTTGCCATGATCAGCATCCCCATCGCTTTCGCGCAGCCTTGCCGCGCTCGCCTGTCCACGATCTCGACCGAGCGCAGAACGACTTGTGGCGCGGGTTGTCTTTCTCGGTTGTGGGGGCTTGCAGTTTGCTGCCCGTTGCCTTGTTGTACTTCGCCCTGCCCTTTGCAGTCAGCCCAGCGCCCCTTGAGACGGGCAACTTCTCACCACGACCGACCGCCAGCGATGGTCCACGCTTCCTAGCCACGAAGCACCTCCTCATGCTTGAGTATCGACCCGAGTGTGTCTGTGCCGAACTCGGGCTTCTCGGGGATCGGCTGCCCCACTTCATCACACAACATGAGCGCACCAGCCAAGGCGATGACTCGGTCACCGTGTGACTCACGCGCACCAGTTGCTTCGTCGCGCCGAGACCCAGCCTCGATGCTGCCATCGTCAAGCACCACATACTCCAACATCTCGTCGAGGCACTCTTCGCTGCGGACGATGCACTCGCCCTGCGCCAGTTGCCTTGCGAGGTTGCCAAGCAGCGTGCGCTTGGCACGCTTGCTGCTGGTCCAGCCGACGCGCATGGTGCGCTGCTCGGCGACCGTGCCTTCCTGACGCTGGCGGTAGACGTTGTGCCACGACGCTCGCTCAAAGTCGTGCTGCATCGACGCGCCGGGACCGTTGGTCTCCCAGCCGATCAGCGGATCGCGCCGTCCACGCCACACGCGCCGACAAGCCTGTGCGACTTCCAGCGCGAGGTCGTAGGGCGGGATGTTCGGATCGGCGAACTCGGCGACCACCTCGCGCTTGTTGGCATCCATGATGCAAACCGCCGCGTTCGCGCTGCCCGTGCCGTACGACGGATCGATGAACACGACGTACTCGGTGGTGCGCTGTGGTGCAGCCCACACACGCCAACGACCTTGCGGCTGCTGATCCAGTTTCCCGTTGACCACCTCGCAGCGTCGCGGTGTCTTGCCGAACTCCTCGCGGTGCTGCGTGACGATGTGCGACGCAAAGAACGACGCGCCGCTGCCCACGCTCTCGGCGAACACGTTCTGCGCGAGGTCGATGCGATCACGGCGACGCAACTGGTCGGCCAGCCACGGTGTCCATGTGTACGTCGCACCAGCGAACCCGGTGACGCTGCCGTCCTCGTCAACGCGCTGCACAGCGCCGCGTCCCTTCTCGGGGTGCTGCCAGTACATCAACTCGACCAGCCTCGGCTCGCCCGTGGTGCGTGCCACACTCACCAGCCTCGCGTACTCGGTTCCCGCGCCGATGGGCGTGCTGCACGCGATGCGACACGACGAGCAGTCAGCAGCCGAGCGCCACGCAGCGTCGGCGTGGTCGAGCGCCGCGAACTCGTCGAACAGGATCAGCGTGCGACGGCCACCGCGTCCGATGTGTTCGGTGCTGGCCTGACCCGCAATCGTCGCGCCGCTGTCGGGATGCCGCAGCATCATGTGCTGCCGCCACTCGCCGCCCTTGGCGAAGCGCTCGGGCTTCGCTGGCAGCAGCCACTCGGGCTGCGATGCGATCAGGTAGTCCACTTTCCAGAACAGGCTGTCGGGGTCGCCCGTGCGGTCAACAAGATCCTCGACGCGACTGACGAGCAGCGACTGCCAGCCGTGGAACATCCAGCCCCACACGGCGACGGCGCACAGCAGCCACGACGCTCCCATGTCGCGAGTCTTCCGCACCACAACGTCGCGACCATCGCGCACGCCAGCGACGATCTCGCTCGCCGCGACGCGCTGACAGTCCCACAGGACGAACGGCGTGTGCGGCGTGATGACAGGGCGCTCGCGTCCGGTTGCATCGATCTCCTTCACGCGGTACGTCCACGCGCAGCATTCACACCACGCTGCGAAGTCTTCGCGCAGCGCTGCGTGAAGGTGCGCCTGATCAGATGGGCTTGCGCGAATCACGCGCTCGCGCAGCGCGACGATGCGATCAGTTTCGTTCGACACCGATCCGCGCTCCCCACTCGCGCAGCATCTTCGCGCCAGTACTCGCGTCGCCGTTCTCGACCTTGATCGAGCCGCCGTCAGCGCCCGTATGTTCGATGTTCATGCGCTCGCGGTACTTCTTCGGTCGCAGCGCCTTCAGCCGGAAGATCAGCAACGTCGCAGCGCTGCGATCCATCTGACGCTTGCCAGCGATGGCCTCGTCGGCGATCTTCTCGTAGCGGTCTGCGATCTCGATGTCCAACTGCTCCAGCGCTGCGTGGAACTCGGGATCGATGCGCCGCCACGACGATGGCGTGCTTATGGCAACGCCAGCGATGCCGCACGCGCCGTCCCAGCCGTGATCAGGGAACGCGGCCAGCCACGCCTTCTTTGCGGCTTCGATATCCCCGGCTGCGCTCTTGGGCGGTCTGCCGGGTCCACGACGCTTGGGGGCTGGGCTGTGCTGGTTTGCCATGCCCCACCTGATTACCACCCCTTGCGACGAAAGTCACGAAATCCGCTGGATTTACTGGCTTGCACGCAACGCAGATGCTGATACTCTTATGTGGTGCATTGTGGGAGTGTTCCCACAGCACGACGCAACCTAGATGGAGAGACCCATGAACATCGTCGAAGCAACCGTCCGCACGACCACTCGCAACGCCCTCGCCAATTGGATCGAGCGCCACCACCGGAACGTCCAGTACATCAACGGACGCGACACTCTCGCCAGCGTCAAGCAAGCCCATGCGAGGCACGCTGGCATCATCGACTTCGCGCAGCAGATCGGCGCGATCACGTTCAGCGAGTCGCTCCAATGCCATGCGGCCACCACCAGCATCCACAACGTCAGCGGCTCGCTCATCAAGTGCGCTCGCCTTCCCGTTGCCGACGGCGAACGCGCCAAGCACTACGCGCACCTCCAGTCCCACAGCGTCGCAGCGTGCGCCGCTCACGTTGCCACCGTCCTCTCTGTCCTTCGCGCCTGATCAGACACCACACACTCACACAAGGAACCACACAATGACCACGACTCACACCATCAAGATCAAGACCGACACCAAGATCCTCGTCTGCGCTGCGCTCGTTTGCGACGGCAACACCGTTTCCGAGATCAACATCGAGGGATCGGTTCCCTCCAAGCGCTTCGCGGACACCGTGCGCTGCTTCGACATCAACCTCTACCACCGCACCGACTGCATGGAGCGTGCAGTCATCAACGCGGTCCGCAACGCCGCGCTGCTGTGGGAGCGCACCAACCACCGCGTGGACAACGGCATGACCGACGGCCACACCACCGCCGACTACGAGGCCATCTGCGAGACCATCCGCGAGGGCATCGCCGCGCTGCTGCATCGCTTCCCCGGCCACGCCTACCTCAACCAGCACGACGCGGCGCAGGGGCTGGCTGGCGGCATCGTCACCGATCTCATCGTCACCACCACCAACGACTGACACACCACAACGCACCACCCAGGAGCAACACCATGACTACCCGCATCACCTTCCACGACCTCTCGCTCGCCGTCCGCCGCCTCAACTCCATCGTGCATCCGCACCTCGTCAACAACCAGCCCGAGGTGGCTGGGTGGACCACGCAACTGCACGAAACCGACCTCGTCGGGTCGTTCATCCTTCGCCCGATTGGCCGAACGTGCTACGCGCTGCACCGCGTGATCCTGCACGGCAACGTGAAGGACACCGAGTTGGTGTTCTACGTCACGGGCAAGCGTGCGATGCTGGACCGCGTCAACGCCTACGCCGACGGCGTGCAGCACGCGCTGTTGCACATCCCGAGGCCCAGCCGCGCCGACGCAGCGCCGTACAACGGCATCTCCGCCCGGTACATCTGCAAGAACACGCTGACCCGCAAGCCGTCCGTCTGCGACCGATGCGAGACGTTCCTAGAGGAGCCGATCTCGGAATTGGAAAGCCTCTCCGGCCTGTGCGAGGCGTGCGCTCGCGCAGACTCCTGCCCAGCCACGGGAACCGAGTACGGCACGCAAGCCTGACTGTGACTCGCCCTCGCCTCCCGGCTCGCGCCGGGGGGCTTGGGCTTGCCACCGTGGCACGCACAACGCACCACAGTTTGGGAGACACAGCCATGAAGACCGACAAGACCATCAAGACCGCCAAGCGCACCTACTCGCCGACCTACTTGAACGACGAGGGCGAACTGCAAGAGATTCACGACGCGCTGTACGACGCGCTGGTCCCCGAGAACGGCTCGGCTCCAACCGCGCACGGCGACGCGCTGCGCTGGATCAACCGCATCTACCACGAGGCGTACAACAACGGCGGCTGGAACGCTCGCGACCGCCACAGCCACGACGGAGTGCTGTCCGACTGGTACGCCGAGGGCATCGGCATCATCGAGGACTTCGCCGATCTCACCCCGAAGGAATGCACGACGCTGCGGAGCGTGCTGGTGTACGGCAATGCCCTGTGCGATGGTCGCAAGCCGACCACGGCTTGCCGCCTCGACGCGCTCGTCACCAAGGTCACGCGGCTCGCGCTGCTGGCGCACCTCAAGACCGTCAAGCGCCCCGAGGACGGGAAGACCGCCTGACACCACACCACACCACAGGAGACACCACCATGAAGACCGCCACCGAAGAGACCACGATGCAGCACATCATTGGACGAATGGGCGCGAAGCCCGACAAGGTCATCTACCACCTTGGCGCATTTGAATTGCACTACTACGGAAGATCCGGCAAGGGTGACGGGGAAGGACGCGCACGGCGAACGCTTGCCAACCTCCATGCATTCATGCAGCGAACTGGGCTGGACAGGCACGGCGCGTACTACCAGCCCATCGGTGGCCGCGACGGCAACGTCGGCGGAATGATTGTGCTGCTCGTCAGCACGTTCGACACCGCGAAGCGCCCCGAAGACACCAACGCCTAACACCACACCACAGGAGAGACACCATGAACATCACAATCACGCGCACGACCTCATTCGCACGCCTCGACCGCATCGAGCGCTACGCGACTCGCGCCCAGCAGCGCCTGCTGGACCGCGCCTTCGCCGAACTCCACCGTTTGATCTCTCGCGACGTTTACGCCGCGCACCGGGCCATGCACCGGGACACCCGCTGCGGAGGCTTCGTCTACACGTTGGAGTACGTCGGCAAGGCTTGCTGGGGCTTGGAGTGGCTCCAGTTCCGCGCTCTGATCATGGGCGGCGCATTCGGGCTGCGGCTGGCGCGGATCCTGCGTCGAGCCGAGGCGCTGGACGCGGCGCTGGAGACCGTCTCCGAGGAGTACGGAACCCGAGACGGCAGGAGCGCCGCCGACTGCGCGGCGTGGTCCGACCGCCAGTACGGGATCGCGTGCTGGGAGGACCGCCACGGCGAGCGCTGGCAGGGGGAATGGTGATGCGCCGGAACCCCACCTACGATGCCCTCCACGGGCAGATCGGCTCGCTGGAGACCGACCTGTTTGCCGCCGCGCTCGACCAGCGCACGGCCAGCCTCCGGGCCTCCAGCATCCGCGCCAAGATCCACCGGGCGACGGTCCTGCGGATGCTGACCGCGCCCGAGCAGGGCGAACTGGACACCCGCCTGACGCTGGTCTTGGAACGCAGATAAGACTGCGAAACTTTGGATCGCTCCCCCAGCCCTGCCGACCCCGGCGGGGCTTTCCATTCCCGGGAACACAAACTTCCGAAGAAGCCGCCGAATTGATTCCGCGCTGTCTGACTTTGTGCTATAGTTCCTGCACCTCAACACACGCACCGCGTGGTGCGCGTCGCGAGGCGCTCAAGATTGGGAGACAGACACATGGCACACGAACTGAAGCAGAATGACGGACTCGCTCTCGCCGACACCAGCGCATGGCACGGGCTGGGGACCGTGGTCAAGGGCGCGATGAACCCGTTCGCCGCGCTCAAGGTGGCGGGGCTGGAGTGGACGGTCGAGGAGTCGGACACCATCACGGGCATCTTCAACCCCGGCGAGCAGGGCGAGTACCGGATCTCGACCGACACCGCGAAGGTGCTGGTGCGCTCCGATGACAAGTCGGTCCTCGGCGTGGTCGGCCCGGACTACGTTCCGTTTCAGAACCAGCAGTTGGCCGAACTGGCCTACGCGCTGCGCTCGACGGCTGACGGCAACGCCGAAGTCGAGACGGCGGGATCCATCCGGGGCGGTCGCCGCGTGTGGATGCTCCTCCGTGGGAAGTCGGTGGAGTTCGGCGCTCCCGGCGACGAGACCATCCCGTACCTGTTCATCGCCAACGGCCACGACGGCTCGCTGGCGCTGAAGGCCATCCCCACGGGCATCCGGGTCGTGTGCAGCAACACGTTCCACCTCGCGCTCGGCGCTCGCCGGAACGCCATGTCCTTCCGGCACACGCTGAACCTCAACACCCGTGTCGAGGAACTGGCCCGGTGCATCAAGAACTGGGACAACACCATCGAGAAGGGCGCGGAGGTCGCACGCAAGATGGCGCGTACCCCGGTCAGCGTCGCGGAGGTCCAGTCCCTGTGGTTGGATGTCATTCAGCGCATCGACGGGCCTGTTCCGACCCAGCCCAAGAACGGCTGGGAGGAGCGCCGCCGCGAGCGTGCGGTGGCCGGACTGGCGCACGCCGCCCGGGTGTTCGACACCGAGAAGCGCGACTACGGGACCAACCTGTGGGTGGCAGCGAACGCCATCACCAACTGGATCCAGCACGCTCGCGCCGAGGAGAGCGTCCGCACCAAGGAAGCGGCGGTCCGCACCTACGCCGCATGGGACGGCACGGTGGCCGACGATGTCTCCACCGCGCTCGACGCGGCGGCGGAACTGGTCGCGTGACCTGACCCCTGCCTAACCCCGCCCCCCGGCCCGTCGCCGGGGGGCTTTCGTTTCCTCACTTCACTTCTCACAACGCTAGGAGATTCCGATGCACACTCTGATCCTGCTCTCGATCCTCGCCTCTGACTTCGTCGTGCCGCTGCCCGGTGGTGGCTGGTACACGGGCGACAACTGGGTCCAGCCGCTCCCCGGCGGCGCGTGGGCGTGGCGCGACGGCTACGCGCTCCCGCTCCCCGGCGGTGGCTGGAACGGCTACGGCTTCGACCGTCTCCCCGGGCTGAACCCGGTGAACCCGTGGGGCTTGCAGCCCCAGCCGAAGTACCCCGGCTGCGACGGCCAGCCCCGGCGCTGGCAAACGGATGTGTGGCCCGTCACGCCCCCGGTCACGCCGTGGCCGTACTGACCAGCCCGGTCAACGACAAGCCCCGCGCCATTGGCGCGGGGCTTGTCATTCCACGGGGGTCGCCCGGATCCTCACGATGCCCTTGCGATCCGGCGCTGCTGGGTGGACGGCGATGGTCACCACCCGGATTGCCCGGTCATCCACCCACCAGCCAGCGTCGGTCAGCCCATCGAGGTACGACTTACACCGGGATAGCGCATTGTCGCAATCGATCAGCCGCTTGGTCAGGCAATGCCAGTCGATGAACACATGGGCAGACTCCATAGGCTTCCGAAGAAGTCGGCCTCCGGCGATTCCGAAAGCGACGTATCGATCCGACTTCGCGGTCCGCGAGCGCACCGTCCAATGGCTGCGTGCGTTGGACCCCTGAACCTTTGGCAGCGGTAGTTCAATCGTCCTCGGTATCGAACTTGAATCGACAGGCATACTCACCTCCGTCCGCGATATGAAGTCGGTCCTTCTCTGCACGCAGGATGATCCCTGTCAATCTCTTCTTCGCTGGCAGACCGAGCGATGTCATCGGCAACATCTGACGGAGCGAGAACACCATCTCCCTGATCATGTCATCCATCGAGGCGGCAGCACACGCACGGATCCTCTCGCGCTCGATGGCGCGAGCAAGTTCATTCTCTGCGTGCTGCACGCGCTCCCTCGGAGTCATGTCCATCTTGTGGATGAACGATGTCTCGTAGATCTTCATCTGATATCCCTCCCCATTGGAATGCGGATGCCAGCCTTGCGCTTGCGGACGTAGTCCACGGCGCACGCCAGCACTCGGGTGGATGACGCGGCGTAGATCTGATTGGCCTGTTCAAGTTCCTCGTCGGTCACGTTGGACAGAACATCCTCTGCCCAGCGGTCCCACTCGGCGTACTCCGATGTGGTCGGGCCAACGCCCTTCCACTCCTGCTTGACTGGATCGCTCACGTTCCACGCCTGCGACGTTCGCTGCGCGTAGATCTCCATGATGCGATGAACCTTCGGCTCCTTGTACTGGCCGCTGGCTTCCATCTTGTGGAGTTTCGCAGCCTCCTGCAACTTGTCCTGATGGATATCCCCCCAGCGCTCGGCGCACAGTCGCGCCGTCGCATCGTTCGGACACCAGTCAGGCCACAGGCTTGTGATCAGCGACCACGTTTGTAGATATGTCGGCTTGTCCAATTGTCTCTCCCAATCTTCCTACATCTGTTTGATGGTCATGCGTCTCACGAACAACGGGGTTGCCTCTCCGACATACGAGCCAACCACGTTGAAGTCCATGAACTCCCGCGCTTCCTCTTCGGTCATCTTGTCACGCTTGGTCAGGATGCGAACGCAGCGCTCGTAGTCATAGACCGAGCGCGTGCGCCCATTCCACTCCTGCGTGAGGCCGAGGAATCCACGGTGGAATCCCTCGGCCAGCAGCACAACGTCCTGTTCGTCGTTCATCCTTCTCCCTCATAAAGTGCCTTCACGATTGCAGCCTTCAACTGTTCCGGAGTAAAGACGCGACCGCGCTCGGACAGTTCGTTCACCAGCATGGTGTTTCGCTGTGCCAGCCTGTTGCATTCCCTGACTGCCTCGTCGCGCTCGGCGCGGAGCGCGTCCCGCTCCTGCCGAAAGTGAATCAGCGTTTGAAGCGAATCGCCGATTTCCCGCCGTGCCTCGCCAGACTCCCGCCGCAGCCGTTCGATCTCCTTGATCGCACAGTTGATGTAGTGCGCTGCGGTGGCGGGGGCGTCGAAGTGTCCTCCGTCGTCAAGGGTTGCGGCGATGTGCTGAAGCCGGGGGATGGGGTCGAAGTCGCTCACTTGCCGTCCTCCTCGTACTCGCCACGCATGATCTGTTCAAGTTGGTAGATGCGGTGGAACATCTGATCACCAGTTGCGATCAGTTTGTGTTCCATGTCCCAATACTCCTTCATTGTCCTGTACAGCAACTTGATTTGCTGTTCGATTCGCTGAGTCTTCGTGATCTTGGTCTTGCGCTTCTTCTTGCTCACTTGCCGTCCTCCTGAATGCGCTTGAGTTGCGCTGCTGCGTCATGCTTTCGCTTACCGAATCGGTCAGCGACTCGGTCCTGTTCTTGTGTATGTGACTGTGAATGTGGATACGACCGCTCGGCGACTCGGTCACCGGATCGGTCACCGACTCGGTCAGCACCCCAACGTGCTGCGTTTGTGCGTGCCGCAGCCTCTCGACGAGACTGTCGGATCGTCTCGGTCCGCTCGCGCTCCCGCTCCATGCGCGGGTGGACCAACTTCTCGACAGCGCTATCAGGATCTGCCACCAGTTCCAGCCTCGACCGGATCTCGTTCCACTCGGTGGGGGTCATGCCGACGGCGATGCGAGAGCAGATCTCGTAGTCGTTCGGGATGCCCCCGGCGCTCCACGCATAGCAGAGCAGCCGGATGTACGAGCCGAGGCACGATGCCGTCATCGTTGCCGTCGAGAGCGACAGGTCGTTTGCGTACAACGGAAACCACGGGAGACTCATTCGATGACTCCCTTCACGATGTCGCCGTGCAGCCAGTCCATCAACGCATCGGCAGCGTCAACCGGATTCGATCCGCGATTGTGGCGAAGACAGAACCGCGCTGTCTTCTCCCCGTTCGCGATGGTCACATCGATACCCTTCTGGTCGATCCGCTTGTAGTCATCGCGGGTGGCGTGCGCCTCCATGCCAAGGATGGTCATGGACAGGCACTCCATCACGACCGTCGCGAGCGATGACTGGTCATTGTCATCGGTCGAGAACAGCGCATCCCCTGCATAGACAGCCTCGTTGTTTCGGATGTGCGAAACAGTCAGAGCGCATTCGATCATCGGCTCACCCCCATCGGGAACAGGGTGTCAGGATGCGATGGACTGGCAAGAACGAACACGCGCTGGGCCTTTCCGGAACGACCACGGCGAACCTCTCCCGTCGGTTCAATCAACCCAGCCTCATGCAGTTCGCTGATCCTACGACGCGCACCCGGATGCAAACCAGCAACATCCTCTGCTTCGTCCGGAGTCAGGCCGTTGCGAGCCGCTTGGGAATGAAACGCCAGCAGCAACTGCTGCTGGATCTTCCCCAGTTTCGGCGCGATTTCAGAGGCAGCAGCGTGCGACGTAGAAGGATCGGATCGTCGAGCGATCTGATGTGCGCCAGTATGGGGGCGGCTTGCGCCGCCCCCATAGATGCTCATGTGATCAGAACGGGATGGCCGCATCGTCCACCTCCTCGCGCTTCACGGGTTCCTTAGATCCGATGATCTCCACGATCTTCGGCTTCGCGCCACGGGCGGCGGTGGACGGCGGCGGGAACTGCACCACAGCCTTGACCTCCATGTTCAGGCACTCGTCGATGCGAGCGAACAGGTTGCTGTCCCAGCAGCAGTACTTCGATCCATCGTGCGCCGTGACGCGGACGAACTCCTGCGAGTTCGTTCCACGCGAGGTCGCGTACTCGATCTCCGTGATGACGAAGACCTCGTAGCCGGGATCGACTTGTTCCTTGGCCTCCCCCGCCGGGAGGGCAGGAGCATCAGCGTTAGCGACGCTCCCGCCCCTTCCGGGGGACGGAATGGTCACGGCAGCAACCGCGACCGGAGTGGATGGCGCTTCAATCATAGGCGCAGCGGTGTGTGCCTGCAAGCGCTTCAGCGGAGCGAACTCCGAAGAAACCACGGGCGCTTCCTGCACAACCGGATCAGCCTGTGACATTTCCTCGGCGCTGTACAGACCGGACAACTCCGCCGGGAAAGCCTTGCGAAGAGCGAGCATTTCAGCACACTTCGCAATCATATTCACAGGCATTTTCTTCCACAGCCCGGACAGGTTGCCGTCATCAAAGCGCTGCGCGTACTCGCTGAATAGAGCGACTGCGTACAGCGGCTGCGTGAACCCGGTCCGCATCACGCCGATCTTGGCTGCTGCTGGCGGCTTGGAAGACAGCCACACATCTTTCCACACGCCGTCATCGCCGCACCAGTACGGTCCATCCTGACCGCAGTAGCCTTGCGACCGCTGGGCTACCAGCCGAGCGCCGTCGATGGAGACCTGTGGCTGCATCACATTGCGCTTCGCCTTGTTGTCCCAGCGCGGAATGGCGTAGATCTGACGAGCGAACGGGTCCAGCCCGGTGCGGTCGCAGATGGCGATGAAGAGCGCCAACTCGTCGGGCGAGCAGCCCTTCGCGATGGTGCGTCCGATCAACTCAATCTTGTCGCTGGTCATGCCAGCCTTCACGATTTCAGACTTCATTGAACTCTCCCAAGTTCGGTGCGATACGAGCGACAGCCCACGCTGGGATGCCGATCTCCGTGACTCCTTCGTAACCCTTCGGTCCTTCCTCGACGAACGTCTTGTACTGGGACACCAGTTCAAGCATCCGGGGGCGGAAGGCGCTGGCGATGGCATCGTTGAAGCGATAAACCGCGACCGCATACGGTGCTGTCTTCTCGACCACGACGAACACGAAGTGCTGCGCGGGTACGCCGCACGCACGCGCCATCTCCAGATAGAACGCGCTCTGGATTCCGTAGCCGAAATTCCAGATGGTCTTCTCAAACTCCGACTGCGAAGCGCTGCCCGAGGTGGTCTTCACATCGACGATGATTCGTTCATCGCCGACTTCAACCAGTCGGTCGAACCGAGACTTCGCCTTCACGCCAGCGATCTCCGCGAACAGGGACACCTCGGGCGTGCCAGCCAAACCAGACACAATCATCTTCGCGTCCGGGTGCTGCTCGATGGATGCCGCCATCGCGCTGACTTCTTCGGCCTGCTCCGTCGTAAGGACAGTCCGATTGCCAGCCGTCGCGATGAACGATTCCCACGTTGCCTTGCCTTCCTTCGTGCGTCGATCCACTTGTGGTGCTACCACAAAGTCACGCAAGTACAGGCTGGGGGTCAGCACCTTGCAATGCAGGGCGCGTCCCACGGCGAGCGCCGGGGAATCCGACGGGTTCGCCATGCTGTGCGCCAGATGCAAAGATGTGCTTCGCTCCAGAATTCGGAGGCGCGAAGCGGACATCAACGGAAGCGAGTGATAGATTGTGTCGGGCAGTTCCTGCTGAACGTGCGGGAACGCTGGTATTTCAAACTTGGTAACGGTCATTGGTCTCTCCCAAACCGCCGTGTGGTCCTTGTGGCCCACGGCGTTTGTCAAATGTACGAACGGGTTTCAGGCGTTTCCGAACTGACGCGCTGCGGCAGTTCATGCTCATACCGATCCAACAGCAGATCGATCAACGCGCATTGCGTCCATCGACCAGCCTCCGCAAACTGCTCGATTCGGCGCTTCGTTGCAGCCTTGATCGTCAGCGTTGCGTGGCGACGGGGGTGTGGTGTTTCCATGTGTCTCTCCTTTCTGCGGATTGAACCGCACACACATGGTAACTACACCACAATGTCCTGTCAATCAGGGGTTCAGTACTTTGTCCCGCTTCTCTCGGGCAAGCCTCATCCGTTCCGCCGCAGCCAGCACGTTCATGCGCTGGCGCTGCTTGAGGTTAAGTTGTCCAGCCCTATCCAACTTTCGGTAGTACTCCAGCAACTTGGAGTCGCTGGGGTTCGCGGCACGGTAGACGCTTTCGACGGTGGAGAATGGCGCAACCACAGGCACGCCAGCCATTTGCAACGCAGCCTTCGCGCCCATCGACATCTGACCCTTGGCGATGTACTGGGTGGTGTCGCCGAGGAAACGCACGACGAGCGGCTCAAGCACATCGTCTGCCCGTTCCGGGCTTCCCATTGCCCCGTCGATCATCGCGCCAGCCGCCATGCCCAGATAGCCAAACGCCACGGCGGAAGCGTCTGCGGCAATCGTAGGCCCGAGGTAGCGGTACTGCTTCTCCATCTCCATGCGCCGGATCATCTCGTCATCCTCGTCATCTCCGCTTCCGCCCAGCGCGTTGGCAATGGCGAGACCAGCCGTCATCCACAGGGGGTTGACCGCCGCAGCGGTGGCGATATTGCCCGTGATCCCGGCGGTGGTACGGGCGATGAGAGACGGATCCCTGCTGGCGATGGCGCGGCGCAACTGGTTGTAACCCTTCAGCGGGTCGCTGCTGAACGGGAACATCAGGCGACCGACACCCTGCGAGAACTTCTGCCGAGCGGCGAACACCGTGTCATCCATCGGATCGCTGACGTTTTGCGTCTTGCGGAACGCATATTCAGCCAGCCGAGCAGCAGCAACATCCGCTTCCGCTGCGCTCATCGACGGGTTGGTCTTCATCACATCGGCCCGTGCGCCGAGGAAAGCGGCCAGCATGATCTGTCTGTCGATGATGCGAAGCACGCCGTCCGCACTCTTTATCACTCGGCTGATGGGCAGCACGCCGTCGCGCACATCGCGAGCGGCCTGCGTGAATCGACCAGCCGCAACATCCTCGCCGATGGCACGGAATGAACGCGCAGATGACTGCAACGCAGCAGTCCATCGGTCCTTGGAATTGTTGGCGTTGCCAAGCACGTTGGCGAAGATGCCGACCTGACTGCGGCGATGCCTGTCGTAGAAGTACCCGTTGATGGACTCGATGGACTGCGCCATCTTGGATCGCTCGCTCGGAGACATGACAATCATGCGACCGACACCAGCAGCCCATGCACCCGCTGGCATTTCGGAAGCGAGACGGAACACGCCGCCGATCTGACGCAGCCAAGTCTTGGGGTTGATGGTGATCAGAGCGCCGCTGATGTTGGCGTTGATCCCCTCGATGAGTCCACCCTGCGGCTTGCCGGACAGGCCGACTCCGTTCAGTACCAACTTCCTGATGCTGTCGTTTCCGCCATCGCCCATCGTCTCCTCGATTCCGGTGCGAACAGCAGCGGACTTCAGCACCGACATGGCATGGCGCAATGGCAGCGACAAGTGAATCAGTCGCAGGGATTCCTCGATGTGGTCATCCATCGTCCGCATCATTCCGCCGATGACCATCGTGGACTTTGCGGCCACGCGCTCTTGGAGGAACCCTGCGTTCGACAGCATGGTGTTCACCACCGCACCCGGCTGCATATTCGGATCGATGCCCTGCTCCGAGATCTCGTCGCCGAGACGCTTGCGCGGGAAGTACCCCGGCACGATGCTCGGCTGTCGCCCGTGGATCTGGAAGTGAATGTCGAACGCAGCGGGGCGGATGTCCGTATCAAGGATCGACTTCATCGTGTCGATCAGATTGCGCTGTCCGGTTGACAGGCCAGCACGAATGGCATCAAACTCCTGCTTCGTCAGATACATCGGCTTGGCGTTTCGATCCGTCGAGAACACAATCGGAGCGCCCTTGTCGCCAGCCGGATTCGTAGCGTCGGTCAGCAGATCGACCGTCTGCTGGTCCATCGCAGCGATGTTCAGCAACTGGTCGGTCGTGATGGTCATGGCCTTGCCACCAATGGTCACGGATACCGACTCGGCAGCAGAGTCTCCATACAGACCAGCGGCAGTAGTGGCATATCCGTCGTAACCGTTGTACCCAGCATCTCGCAGAGCCTTGTCGATCTTCTCGTCAATCGACTTGCGAGCAAGCGTCATGCTTCCCTTGGCCGCGTTGATGCCAGTCCAGATCTTCCCGAGGATCCCGTTTGCGCCACCTTCGATGGCGTGCATCAGGGTGTACATATCGGCATTGGAATTGGACACAAGGATGTCGGCGACAATGCCACGCTTGGGCGCGACCGATGACAACTTGCCGCGCTCAATCTTGGGCAGCGCTGCAAGAGTCTTGCCGAGCGCAATCGCGTCAGCCGTTGCTTCCATTGCGCGTTCGTCGCGAGCGTCGCGGTATTCCTGACGCTCCATGTCGAACTCATGCAGCACGCCTTCCTGCAACGACCGGGCAGCAGCCGTCCGGTTTGCAAGATCAGCCGTGTTGGTGAACGGGAGCAGGCGCTTCTTTCCGGACGCGAGCATGGATCGAGCAGCCGTCAAGTCAGTCAGGAGATTGGTTCGGGTTTCGGCACGCAGCCCAACCTTCTTCACCCGCTTGATCAGGCGGTTGATATCTCCGACTGTTTCCGCAGCCTCGGCAATGGCGAGATCGCGAACCACGCGACGAGCGATCTGGTCGATGCCAGCGGCGGTCTTCATCCGGGCGACCGCATCGATGTACTTGCCACGCATGGATCGCGGCAGCGTGCCGATCACTTCCGCTGCCGCCTTGCGGATCTCCTTCATCTCCCGCTTGGCTTCGTTGTACCCAGCGGTTGAACCCTTCTGTTGACCAGCGAACCACGCCTTGATGACGCGCTTGCCAGCACGCTCAGCAGCGGCATCGCGATTCAGGCGTTCCATCTTCCGCATCATTTCCATGCGCTGCCGCAACACATCGTTCTTCTCGGCGGCGGCTTCGATCTGGGCGCGGAGTTTCTCAACACGCGCAACAAATGAGGTGCGAAGTTCCTTGCGCTTGGCAATTGCTTCGGCACGCTGGCGCTCGCGCTCTTCGCGCATACCTTCCTTGCGCCCCTTGATCATGCCGCCGACCTGACCTTCGCGACGGCCCATGCCATACGCCATCGTTCCGACATCTGCACCCTTCGGTTTGCGCTTCAGGCCACGGACAGCCGCCATCACTTCCTTGCGAGCAGCCTTGACGGCAGCAACATCAGAAGCAGACCACTTGGTCTTGTCCTTGGGAAGAGAATTCAGCAGCGTGCCAAGACGATTCTTGGCAACATCAAAGATGGCAACCGCAGCAGCGTCAGCCTTTGCTTCCGGAGACACGGAAGGACGGGCAGCAAAAGACGCACTACTTGACGCAGCCCGAGTGTCATTTACAGTTACCTTGACATTTGGATTACGAGCAATTGCGTCGAGTCGTACCGATTCCAAGTTTGCTTCGTTGTAGTTCGACACCAACAAAGCCATGTCGGAAACAATGCTCGCAATCTTTTTAGCAGCCGCTGTTTTCGTTTTCCCAAGATTCAGTCCGGTTGTCTCGGGATATCCAAGGTCGTAGAGATAACGGGATCGGTACTTCGCTTCATCGATGTACCAATTCCCATCATTTGAATCCCGATATAGCGTCATGTAAATCGGAAGTTTGTCGGTCTTGCCAATACTGATCGTCAAACCATCTGATCCATATCGACTCACAAGATCAATGCCGGGAACTTCGTAGACCAACCGGAATGTGTCATCATCCGTCTTCCGAACTTCCGTCAACCCATTGGCAATAGCCAATCCGTATGACAGTCTTGGCTTGATAGCAGGAGCGTTAGTTTCACCAGCGACAGCCTGTCGGCGACCTTGAGTTGCAGCAGTCATATCGACCGTTGCGATTTCCTCGGTCAATCGCATGACATCGTCAAGCATCGTCTGCTTGTCTTCAGACAATCCGAGCAACTGGCGAATCGCGCTCATCAAGCGAGTGAACACGGTTCCTCCACGACCCTTCGACGGCAACTTGCGAAGGACGTTTTGGAATGCGGCATTGTTGGCGCACTCGGCGATGAACTCATGCAGATTTCCGAATCCGTACATTCCTCCGCGATTGACTACAACGTCTCCACCTTGGCCCTGATTGACAGCGCCCTTACCAGTCATCTTCGTTTCTGCAACCAAGCCAGTACCAGTCTGCGGAAACAACGAATTGAGAGAGGAAGTTGGCTTTCCAGACCGTAGTTCATTTGCCGCAAAATCTGCTTGTTGTCTGTTGTTGTAATGACCAACTACGAGATCACCCTTCTCGGTTTCATTCTTGATGACAACTTGATATTGGGTGTACGGAACCTCTTCGTAAGTAGATTCTGTTTGACCCGGAAGAGGGAATCGGTACTTCTTGAGTACCTTCTGTTCTTCAACAACCTCAATCGGATTGCTTCCGGTGTAAGTAAATCTTCCGGTACGGCGCACCCGACCTTCCGTCATTATCGTGTAATTCGATGGACTTGATTTTGCTGCTTCAAGGAAGCAGTCAATCAGTTCCTTCATTGCTGGATCAACCTTTGGATGATTCGACATCAGCGCAAGGCCATCCATGTACGCCTTGCCAGACAACGTCGTGAAGTTGTACTTCTTGTATTGCTCGACCAACGAAAGATCAATTAGTCCACTCGGACCTCTCGTTACTTCGTTCAGGAATCGACGAACATAATCATCGATCCGGACCGATGTTGCGGCGTGCATCAATTCATGCGCGAATATCCGACCGTCGCCATCAACATCTTTCTTGGACAGCATGATCGTCTCGTCCAAGTACATGAACTTGGCGCGGACGCTTGGGTAAATTTCGACGTAATTTCCGGCGGCTGCATTTGCGACCGCCTGTTGGTTTGCCGTCGGCGCAAGCGCCGCAAAATCTCGACCCGTGATGATTGAGTTGAGCGTGTTGATCAAGTTCTTGATCGGTTCGCTCACGCCAGTTGTCCGCTGCTCAAACCGCTTGGCAAGTTCTGTCGATGTCGTTGTTTCGCTCGGCGTACCCGTGGTCTTCTTGAAACGGGCCGAGAGCGTTCCGCCGCGTTCAACAATCTGCATCTGACGAAGCACGTTCTCGTTGTAAGAACCCTTGCGCTCGACTGGGACAGAACGCTTGCCGATGAGAGCAATAGCGCCCATGTCAATGCCGCGCTGGGAAAGTGCTTTCGGAAAGTACACGCCATCGAATCCTGCATCTGCCACCGCAGATTCAAACTCGTTTGCGTTCTTTACCCGTCCGCGCAATTTCAGCGGATCGCGATTTGCGTCGTAGATGTTGTTGAGAATCACCCCGTGAATCTGATCTCCAACACCAGATTCTGGAACTACCCCGTTTCCATCATCAACATAGAAGTACACACGATGACGAAGGCGGTCATCTTCGGATGTGTTGACGCGACTTGCCTCGGCTCCGCGCATCCCCGTCCCGTAGAACCTTGAATTCAGCCTTGCGCGGGATTCTCCGGAGAAGTGGATTCCTGTGAAACGAGAGGCTCCTGCAACTGCGTTTCCGTATTCCCGAGCCACTCCGAGAGAGCCTGCTCGTATGACTGATGCATCGACAGTTGCCTTTCGTCGGGCGGCATAGACTGCTGTTGATCCCCATCCGTACTTGGCATTGAAGTCTTGGTTGACGGCTTGGACACGGCGGCGTAGATCTCTGACCCCATCGAGTAGATCGGGTCGGTCGGACTGGATTTCAGATAGATAATCTTCGCCATTTGGATTCTTCTCCCAATTGTTGCCGAGGTAATTGCCGTCCGACCGGAAGGTCTTCACACGGACAGTACCACCACCGAAGTCATCCGGCAAGGACGAAAGCACTTCTTTCATCCCCTGCTGGAAATCTTTGTCCTTGAGACCTTCGACAAAGTTCAACACTCTGATTCCGTCTTCGCGGTATCCGGGCGCAAGATCCCACATTCCGAATCGGTCGTAGATCTTCTGATAAAGCAAGTTCATTTCAGATTCGTCAAGCGCACGATCAGTCATCAGGCTGATGCCGTTGTGGCGAATCTTTGCTTCTTCCCAGATTGGCGTGTGATAAACAACCGAGTCCTGCTCAAGCACAAACCCCTTGATCAATGATGCAAGATTGAGAAGTTTCTTTGCCTCTGGCTTGATGGCCCGATTCTTGCCAGTATTCGCCATCGGAACCGGGACAAGAGTCTGCGCTCCAGCGCCGACCTGACTGCCCCACGCGCTGAATCCGGTGAAGGTTCGTCCCTGCGGCAGGCCAGCCATATCGGCGATCACATCGCGACCGCCCTTGAACAGGATTTCGCGAATGGCATTCAGGTACTCAAACTTCTGCTCGGTCGTAGCCGTGTGGATTCCGGGAAGTGATCGGCCAGTCGCCGTGCTTGGGGTGGCTTCCCACGACAACTGTGCCAGACGATCATTGATCGCGTTGCTGAAGTCGTACTTGCTGTCAGCAACACCTTCCTTGGTAATGGCGCGTGCCATGCCCATCTTGTGAGCCAACTTGAAATGGTCGTATTCGCGGTCTTTCTTCACGCGATATACGTCAGAAACCTCCTTGGTTTCCTGATCAACCTTCTTGACCATCTCTCCGATTCCGACCTTCAGTTCATGCTCTTTCAGATCAGCACGGATCGGGTCAATGCGCCCCTTCATTGCCGTCCAGATCGCGGCCTGAACCTGATGCGCCTTCCATCCAAGTTCTCCCGCAAGACGCTGGATCTCGCGTTCAGAGAACTTGTACTTCGGACCCTGATCGAGCGCCTTGTCTCCGTAGTCAAACGCCAGCGCCATCCACATATCCATCGTGGCAACGCCTTCGTCCAACTTCTCCGGAGCAATTTCAACCATCAGGTTCTGATAGAACGAGTTGGTCTTGATGCCGCTCCAAGCCTTGCCATTGACAAGAAGATCCGTGGCCTTCTCGTTTCCACTACCAAGGCCAGCCTTGATTTCCACTCCGGCCTTCCATTGGTAGTACGCCGTGAGCGCCATCGCCATGTTTGCCGGAACGGTGGCGTTTGGCGAATAGATGGCAATCAGGGCGACGATTTTCTCTGCTTCATCAACGTCGCCGTTGACGATGTCGAGAATTGCCCTGCTTGAATTCTCATACCACATCTTGCCATCCTCGCCCTCCAAGGCGAGTTGGCGCAACTTGGTCCGCAGTTGCTTCAGTTTGGCAGGGGATCCGCCAATCCAGTCAGGAGCGCCAACGTAGCGACCAGTAGCCTTTTCTCGCTTGTGACCAACGTCGCTCTTCGGCTTGGACGGACGCGCCCACAGCGTTGCGTACTTGGGGCCGAACTCGGCGTACATCTCCTGCTGCATCTGCCGACCGATTTGCCTGTCATCATCTGACAGCGTTGACGGATCGGATTCCATTGCAGCCATGATGGGGTACAGGCGCTTGCCCTGCGCGAACGTCTTGTCGCCCTTTCGGATGTTGTTCACGGCAAGGTTGACCATCGCCTTGAAGTCCGGAGTCTCGGCCCGTGCCGCTTCTGCAGGTGTCATACCGCTCGCCGTCAGCACCGCCGCCGAAGCGGACGGTGGGACGGGAGCGGCAGACGGCGCAGCCGCAGCGGCGGCAGGGGCAGCAGCCGTAGTCGATGGGGCGGTTGGCGCTGGGGCAGTCTCGGCCATCTGGACAGCGCCAGCAACCCCCATTGCTTCAACCATCTGCCGACCAAATTCAGTCAGCGCTACTTCGCTTCCGACCTTGGCGGGAGCAGCCTTACGAGCGATGCGCTCCTGCGCCCCCTTCATCAGCACCGAACGCACGCGCAGAGCAGTTGCCGCCTGCTTGCCACGAAGGCCCAACTTGATGATGACGCGACCGAGTAGGCCGGGAGCCTTTCCGGTCTTGAAGAATTCTTCCATCGCAGACTGGGTGATCTGCGCTTCGCCTTCAGCCTGAAGCAGAGCGCGTCCGGCACGCTCCTCAACCATCTGCCCCTGCATCATGGGACGAGCGCTGACACCACCGACTTCCGCTGCGATGGTCCCGGCAGCAGTCTGGGCCAGCCTGTCATCCGCTCGCAACTTGTCGTTGAAGTACTGGACACCAGCCTCCACCGTGGATTGTTCGTCAAACGACTGCCGTAGAGCCTTGTAGAGATCTCCGTCGGTCGCCTGAATTACATGGATGACTTCGTGATAGGCATATCCCATCGCAGCAGCAAACTCGGATTCCTTCATGCCGGAACGAAGGTAAACCGTGTTGGGAGTCGATGGGCTGTAGAATGCAGGGCGAGTGTCGTTTGGATCCGTGGGATCGTAGAACTGAACGTCGTACCCAAGAGACTCCATCTCGGACTGGACCTTGCTGTCCGTATCGCTGGTGGGAGCGGCAACCGATAGTTTCTCCGCAGCCAGAACATCCGTGGTGTTCAGTTTGATGGTCGGAGTATTCCGCCCATTGAACGCCGCGATGGTCATCAGGCGCGTGCGAGCGGCCAACAGTTCAGCACCAAGAATTGACTGATTGGCAAATGCCGAATCGAATCCAGCCTGTGCAGCCTCTACGTTCTTGGTCGCAACGTCAATTGCGTCCTGCTTGCCGCGCTTGTTGGCGCGAGACAGTTCCTTCTGCGCGTTGTCAAGAGCGCTCGCCGCTGAATTCAACGCAGCAGCACCAGCCTGACGATCTGCGTTTGACTGGTGGTATGCGTCGCGAGCGGATGAAAGTTCTGCTTGCCGCTCCTGCGGAGACATCGCACGCATCGCATCAACGGTCGCCTTCGGCATTGCATCCCAGAAGTCGGGGTCAGCGAATGCGTTGTTGCTTCTCGCGATTTCTGCGCTGATGCGGTTCCGAATCCGCTTCGCCTGTGCTGCTTCACCAACGGCAATAAGCGGGTGTGCGCCAGCGCCACCGAATCCGCCGTAAAACGCATCGGCAAATGCTTCCTTCGCGCCATCCCAGAATTCAGGGCGCTCCTGTCCCTGCCAGTTCTTGGTCAGCGAATAGGCAATAGAAGCGCCGCCTTCTTCAGCCGCTTCCGACGCATAGGCAAGCCCAGTACCGACGGCAAACTTCATTGCCGGATTCATCTTCTCAATGGACTTGGCGGCTTGCTTACCCCAAAATGTAGCGCCAAGATACTTTGCGCTTTTCGCTCCAAGCCATTCGGTTACACCTTCAATGACACCGCCCTTGAGCGCAGCAATGTACTTGTCACCCGGCTTATAGATTCCGTCCCGCTGGGAAAGCATCCCATCGATGTACGCCTGATCGTATTCGTTTGCAGCGCCGCCAGCACCCTGAAGGAAGAACAGCGCTGGAGCAGCCATCGGAGCAGCAACACCAAGTGCGATGTTGGCAACGCCATTGGTAACGGCAGCGGTGACCTTGTCGGTAAACGTATCTGAAGTCACCGTTGCAGTATTTGCCATACCGCGAGTGAATCCTTCAACCTTTGCCATCGGATCAACCACATCCGGCACAACCGCTTCAATCGTTGTTGCTGCACCGCGAACGGTGGCGGCAGTCATTCCAGCCAGAGATCGGCCAACCGTATCCCGGATTCCACCGCCAGCCTGCAAGGTCTTGTCATCAGCGCGATAGATCTGCTCTGCCAATTGACCAGTACCTTCGTCGCCGAACAACTTCGCCATGACAACCGACAGGGCTTCTGCGCCACGCTGAAATCCGAATGGCGTAAGACCGGAAGACAACATGGCTCCAGCGGTTTCGCCAGCAGCCTGCGTTTCCATGCCACCGGGCGCAGTTTGCTGGCGCTTCTCCATGCCCATTTCGCGCACAAGATCGAGATAGTTCTTCTCGACAGGCATCTCGCGAACGAGATCGAGCAACGACTGCTGATTATTGTCTGGCATCTGATTCCCTGTTACTTGGGCTGATTCTGATACTGACTAATGATCTGTGCCGCCTGAATGATCATCTGCTTCTGCTCATCGCTATATTGATTCGCAGCCTTTAGGCGAGCCGGATCATTTCCAAGGCTGGCAATTCGCTGAAGCACAACCGTTCGGTTTTCTGTCGAATTTACTTGCAGCATCGACACGGCTTCTGACAGGATTGCAAGTGCTTCCTGCTCTGAAACGCCGCCCTGCTGCTGGCCACTTCCCTGATCCTGCTGCGGCATCCCGCCGCCGTACTTCAGAGTCTCGCGCTGCGCGTATGCCTCATTCGCCATCTGCTGGCGCTGAATCGACACAGGAACAGTACGGGCGGACGGCGCTGCGACCTTCGACAGGGAACCCTGCGAATTGTTGGCGATGTCTAGGGCATCGACAAGAGCAGACAAGCCAACTTCGTCGGCAGCAAGAACCGGACTCCAACCAAGCCGCTGGCTCACGGAATTGAAATTGTTGAGCAGATTCGTGATGTCCGCAAGGTTGTACTGGCCGTCATTGCCACGATGCGGCAAGGTAATCGGCTGCGGAAGCGGGGTCATCATCGGCTTGGTCATGGCGTGCAAGAGCGACACCATTGGAAGCGGACCAGCATTCTGCTGATTCAAATTGTCCACAAGGGTCATGGTGCTTGGCATCGAGTACTGCTCTGGCTTGCGCCGAAGAGCGATCATGTTCTCGATGAGCGGCGCTGCATACGGCTGGTCCGCATATGCAGACATACTCTGCCGATACGAATCGTTGCCTTGCTTGTATTCAGCAGACTCCATGTTCAGCGCCTGTTGCGCGAACTCCTTGGTGACTGGCTTGCCGCGCCAAGTGATCATCTCCGCGTCCTGCTTCTGCTGCTGCCGCATGAACTCGCCGAGTTGCTTGACAGCCATTTCCGGATCGTTCTGATACATGGCGGCAAGGTAGCCACCAATATCCGGGTCGTTGGCTGCAGAGACCTTCTTTGCCATGTTGTTGAAGTACGGCTGGAACTGGCGACGCTTGGCATCGAGGATGCGCTGCTGCTCCAGTTGCTGACGGCCCTGCGAACGATGTTCGATTGCAGCCATCCATTGCGGCACGGTCAACTTGATGACTTGGCGCTGGCCGTCTTCATCGACGAACGCAGCCGCCGGAGTGCCGTCGGCGAGCGCTCCGAAGTTCAGCATCTCCAGACCTTCAAAGTCACCGTTCTCAATGCCGCTTACGGCCTGCATGAACGTCGGATTCTTGACGTTGGTCGGATTGCCGATGTACGCAGTACGGTCCCGGTCCGCGTATTCGACAGCCTGATTGACAATCGGCGGGAGATCCTGTTCGGAAATTCGCGGAACATTGTTCTGCATCTCCTGTTGGCGGAACCCGTTCGCGTACATGGCGCGATTCTTGCGAGGATTGCTCATGGATCCATCAAGTCTATTGATGGCGGTATCAAGTGCTGGTTCCATTACGCCATCCCCCTCACGCCGGAATTCACTCCGGTCAGGTACTGGGCTGCACGGCTTGCGGCAAGACCCTGCTGGGCAAGAAAGACCTTTCCAGCCGGAGAAAGGTACGACGCACCGATGTTGAGTTCCCCGGTATCAAGCATCTCTTCTTCGGTCTTGCGACGAGACTCGGTCTTTGATGCTTTGAAAGTCCCAAGCATCGCCTTCTCGTTTTCAAGATCCTTCTGCAACTTTGCCTGATACTCATCCAGCCGAAGCGCTGCCGCCGCTTTGGCCTTCTCGACCGTAAACGGCATCTGCGCCTGCTCGGTGTCGTACTGAAACTGGGTCTGCTGCGCGGCATTTGCCATTCCAAGACCACCCTGAATAGCCATTCCCGCACCCCGCCACGGGTTGTTGAGATCCGTATTGGCAAGTCCAGCGCCAATTCCTTGGGCCATCCCGGTTCCCGCGTACATGAAGAACCGTCCAAGGTTTCCCATATAGGTGGCGTTCTGGGCGCTCTGCCGCTCCATGTCCTGCTGTGGTGTTCCTGCCGACATCGTGATTCTCCTTATGCTCGCAGGCCAGCCGAATAAGCGGCTCCGGCCATGTACGGCTGATACATACCCATGATTCCAGACGCGATACCGCTGGTTGCGCCGCCGACAATTGCCGCCGCCGCCTGATATCCAGATCCGGCGTACTGCGCCTGTGCCTGCTTTCCGCCCATCACCCGAGCGACTCGTTCGCGCTCAAGGTTGACTTGGGCGTTCAGGAAGTCAGCGCCAAGTGCAGTCTGCTGACGGGCAACATCCTCACGCTGCGCGAACTGCTGCTGCAAGAACTGCTGCTGGAGTGTCAAGCCACCGCCAGTACGGGCTTGCGCCATCTGCGTGAGATTTGCCAGCCGCTGCTGTTCAAGACTGGTAGTTCCTTGAACCATCGCCTGTTCGATTCCAGCCAACTGACTGGCGTACTGCTCCTGAACAACGCCCTTCTGAAGAGCGCCCTGTGACTGCTGGGCAGCAAGAGCAGATTGACCGAATGATGTTCCTCCAAGTCCTGTAAATGCCTGTGACTGCTGCATCCGAGCGAGGTTTTGGGTAGTCGCCTGATCAATTGCTGCAAGCGTGTTGTTTCGCCCAACCTCGACAGTTTGGCGAACACCCCTCATTCCCTCTTGGAACTGGTTGGTAATTCCAGAAGATTGCTGGGCGTATGCGTTCTCCAGATCCTTGAAACGCTTGTCGAAATCACCGATGAGTTGTTCGTATCCACCCTTGTACTGGGACAAGTTGGTTGTGCGGTTCTCAAGGAAAGACTTCAGGATCTTGTCTTGCTTCTCTTGCTGGTACTTGCCGAGATCCTGATACTGACCTCCAGCCCATTCCGTCATGGTGCGATATGCACGCGCCTTGGCATCGGCGGCTTGCTTGGCGAGGATTCCTGATGCGATAGCGCCCGTTCCGGCCACCACGCCGCCAACGGCAAGGCCAGTACCGATTGCGGCTGCTGCACCAGCGCTGATTCCGACTGCTGCTCCGATGAATGACATTTCAGATCTCCATCTCTAGGGCGTGCGCCACTCGGCCAGAAGTTCGATAATCCACCGTAATCTCACTTCCCGCTGCAATATCACACAACGCTATCATGTCTACATGGTCGCCAATTCCGGTAGCCCGGAATTCTGCGTTCGGCTCATGGGAGTGGTTCGTGAAGCGGCCAGCAACGCACCGCATTTGGTCCCGACGGGCAGGGGCGATGCACTCCCCGGCAGAGATTTCACGGATGGCGACAACGCCAATACCGTGGATCCTAGACTCGGACATGACCATGTTGCGGAAGCACGCATCGGTCTCGACAAGATCGTCGGTACGACGCATGACGGCATCGATGAATCCAAGCGGCAGACCAAACTCACGCACAAATGTGTTGTAGTCAGATCGAGCCTTGCTGGCCCAGTCAAACTCGATGCCGGGTCGGCGGGTCTGAAGAAGATGCGTCTCACTCGTCATCTCGTCTTCCGCCGCCTCAACGGTGTCTGACTTGGTGTGAATGAGCGTGGTCCAGTAGGTGTCGCGATGGGTGTACCCCACGCGCTTGTACCCCTTGGACGCAGGAAGAACGTGGTATCCGACCAGCCGCTGCATCCCGTTGTCCGTAGTGACGCTGATGTCTCCGGACACAATGCAGATGTTGTCCAGATTTGTCAGAGTCCCGGTCACCGCAGTACCAGCCGGAATGAAGATGGTCCGCGCGTACATCTGGCCGTGAAGGAGGCTGGCCGTCTCCATGCTCACTTGGGGCATGGAAAGAAGCGCCTGCTCAAATCGGCGGATCCGCTCCAACTCGGACTGATCGATAGCGTGATCAGACATCGATGACCGTCCTTCGTGGGCCGACAGGCTCTAGGTTGGCGGCGATGCGTTCAATTGCAAACGGATACCCAGAGGAAGATAGACGCAAGAACATCGCGTTTGCACGAACGCGACACCGCATCCGGTTGTTTGCTCCCTCTGCCAGATTTCCAAGACTTGTGACCGTCGCGCCTTCAAAGAGGTTGATGGAGATCGAATCAGTCACGGTAGAAAGCGTTGACACGATTCCGCCCGATGGGTTGGTAACCGTGTATCGATACTCGCCAACGCTTGGATCTTCTGCGTACTGCCCGTTCACCTGTTGCTGAACAAACAGCGGGAAGTCTTGATAGTCGCCGCTCTGGAATCGGATGTACCACCGAGTAGCGCCACCAATCGATCCGCGAACCAATTCGTAGACGCTGTCGTTATCCTCGTAAACACGACGAAGAGGATCAACGAACGTGTCTTGAGTGGTATATGTTCCTTCAATCGGCGCTGAAAACTGACCATCGAGGTATTCGGTGACGGTCTGTGAAGCACCGCCGCCGTTGTAATCAGGGGACAATTGCGGATCGCTACCAGCGACTCCTGATGGCCCTGACAAATTCGCATTTCCACCGTTTGCGGTGATGGACACCAACGCGGAAATCAATAGTGAGTTGATGTTCTCCGCAATCGCTTCCTGCGCCGTGTCAGCCGATAGCAATT
>Ga0209400_1000353_pt1 | contig 39770 bp, 34 predicted proteins | sample M_130807_EF_Meta_FD_187313 | JGI IMG/M metagenome (GOLD analysis project Ga0209400, IMG submission 187313) | Freshwater microbial communities from Lake Montjoie, Canada to study carbon cycling - M_130807_EF_MetaG (SPAdes) (version 2) | ecosystem: Environmental > Aquatic > Freshwater > Lake... | reverse complement strand
TCCCATTCCGTCACAATCGCCAGTGCATCCGCGCCTTGCGCGCAGGCATAGGGTTCTTCTTCATAAGTGATGCCCGGCATCAAGGGCTTCGCCTGTTCCATGGCTTCGGGATCAAAGGCATGAACCTTGGCGCCTGCTGCAAGCAGTGCTTCGACAATGTCGAGTGAAGGCGCATCGCGCATATCATCCGTGTTGGGTTTGAAAGCCAGACCCAAGAGGCCGATCTTCTTACCCTTCACATCGCCACCGCAAGCCGCAATGATGCGCGCGGCCATGGCCTTTTTGCGCGTCTTGTTCACGCGCTCGACCGTCTCAACAATTTGCACAGGCGCACCTGCCTCTTGCGCGGTGCGCACCAAGGCGAGCGTATCTTTCGGGAAGCAGGAGCCGCCATAGCCGGGGCCCGCGTGCAGGAATTTCGAGCCGATGCGATTATCAAGGCCGATGCCGCGCGCGACATCCTGCACATTGGCGCCGACCTTTTCGCACAGATCCGCCATTTCATTGATGAAGGTGATCTTGGTCGCGAGAAATGCATTGGCTGCATATTTGATGAGTTCGGATGTCCGCCGACCCGTGAAGAGAAGCGGCGCCTGATTGAGATAGAGCGGACGATAGATTTCACTCATCACTTCGCGCGCACGCTCTGTCTCAGCGCCGACCACAATGCGGTCCGGCCGCTTGAAATCCGAGATAGCGGCACCTTCGCGCAAGAATTCCGGATTGGAGACAACCGCAAAGTCCAGATCGGGACGGGCTTCGCGAATGATCTTTTCGACTTCATCACCCGTGCCCACCGGCACAGTTGATTTCGTCACCACCACGCAATAGCCGGTGATGGCGGCAGCAATGTCTTTGGCTGCGCCATAGACGTAGGAGAGGTCCGCATGGCCATCGCCACGGCGCGAGGGTGTGCCCACCGCAATGAAGACGGCATCAGCACCGCCGACCGCCTGCGCGAGATCCATGGTGAAGGACAGGCGCTTCTGCTTCACATTGGTCGCAACAAGATCTTCGAGGCCGGGCTCGAAAATCGGAATCTCGCCACGCTCCAACATGGCAATGCGATTTGGGTCTTTGTCGACGCAAATGACATTATGGCCGAAGTCAGCCAGACAGGCACCAGACACCAGGCCCACATAGCCTGACCCAATCATAGCGATGCGCATCGCAAACCCTCTTTTAGATCGGCTGAACTCAGCCGTTCACATTGTAAGCAGCAAGTGCCGCCATATTGACGATGTCGGAATCCTTCGCGCCGAGCGGCACAATCTGGACCGGTTTATTGAGCCCCACAATCATCGGGCCGATGACGGTGGCGCCACCCAATTCCTGCAACATTTTGGTCGAGATCGACGCCGAATGGAATGCAGGCATGACCAGCACATTGGCTGTGTCGGTCAGGCGGCAGAAGGGGTAAGTGGCCATCAGCTCTTTGTTGAGTGCCACATCGGCGGCCATTTCACCGTCATATTCAAAGTCAACGTGCATGGCGTCGAGAATTTTCACGGCTTCGATGACTTTTGCCGAGCGCTCGCCTGCGGGATGGCCGAAAGTCGAGAAAGCCAGCATGGCAACACGCGGCTCATAACCAAGACGACGCGACACGCCTGCAGCTTCAATCGCAATCTGTGCGATTTCATCAGCTGTCGGCATTTCCGTGATGGCTGTATCTGCCACCAGCACGGGGCGACCGCGTGCAAGAATCATCGACAGGCCCATGACGCGATGACCGGGTTTCGGGTCAATCACGCGGCGCACTTCTTCGAGCGCGATGGAGAAATTACGCGTGACGCCAGTCACCATGGCATCGGCGTCACCCATCGCGACCATGGCAGCTGCGAAATGATTGCGGTCTTGATTGATCAAGCGTGCGCAATCGCGGAACAAATAGCCTTTGCGTTGCAGGCGCTCATAGAGAAATTGCGCATAGGCTGTGTTGCGATGGGACACGCCCGCATTGGCAATTTCAATGCCTTTATCGGCAAGATCAACACCGGCGAAAGTGGCGACTTCCTTGATGCGATCTTCGCGACCAACAAGCACGGCGGTGCCAAGCCCTTGATTGACGAAGGACACGGCTGCACGCATCACTTGTTCTTCTTCGCCCTCAGCAAAGACAACGCGCTTGGGGTAGCGACGAACGCGATCAATCACACGCTGCAAAGCGCCAGCGACCGGATCGCGGCGCGCCGACAGCTGCGCGGCATAGGCCTTGAAATCAACGATCGGCTTGCGCGCGACACCTGTTTCCATCGCAGCTTTGGCAACCGCTACAGGAATGACGCTGATGAGGCGCGGATCAAACGGCACGGGAATAATATATTCCGAACCAAAACGCGGACGCGCGCCTTGATAGGCGGCGGCAACTTCATCGGGCACATCTTCTTGTGCGAGTTCGGCGAGCGCTTTGGCGGCCGCGATCTTCATTTCCATGTTGATCGTGGTGGCGCGTACATCGAGCGCACCGCGGAAAATGTAAGGGAAGCCCAAAACATTGTTCACTTGGTTGGGATAATCCGAGCGACCTGTGGCAATGATGACATCATCGCGCACGCCATGGGCTTCTTCCGGTGTGATCTCCGGATCGGGATTGGCCATGGCGAAAATGATCGGATTGGGCGCCATGTTCTTCACCATGTCAGGCGTCAATGCGCCTTGCACGGAGAGACCAAAGAAAATATCCGCGCCTTCCATAGCTTCTTCCAGCGTGCGCTTTTTCGTTTCAATCGCATGCGCTGATTTCCACTGGTTCATGCCTTCTGTGCGGCCCTTGTAGACAACACCCTTGGTGTCGCAGAGCAGCACGTTTTCCGGCGCAAAGCCCATGGCTTTGATGAGGTCAAGACAGGCAATGCCCGCAGCACCGGCACCATTGCACACAAGCTTGGTCTTCTTGATGTCGCGGCCGGTGAGCTGGATGGCATTCAACATGCCAGCCGCAGCAATGATGGCTGTGCCATGCTGGTCATCATGGAAGACCGGAATATCCATGAGCTCGCGCAGGCGCTCTTCAATGATGAAGCATTCGGGTGCTTTGATATCTTCGAGATTGATGCCGCCAAATGAGGGGCCGAGATAGCGCACGGCATTGATGACATCATCCGGATCTTCGGCATCGACTTCGAGATCGATGGAATCAATATCGGCGAAGCGTTTGAAGAGAACGGCCTTGCCTTCCATCACGGGTTTGGAGGCCAGCGCGCCCAGATTGCCCAGCCCCAGAATGGCGGTGCCGTTGGAGATGACGGCGACCAGATTGCCCTTGATTGTATAGTCGTAAACGGTCGAGGGATCGGCGGCGATGGCCTTCACCGGCACGGCGACGCCGGGCGAATAGGCCAGCGACAGGTCGCGCTGCGTGCTCATCGGCTTGGTGGCGACGATTTCGATCTTGCCCGGACGGCCACGAGAATGAAATTGCAGCGCTTCCTGGTCGGTGATCTTCGGGCGCTTGGGACGAGTGAGTTTGCCGGGCTTGTCGGTCATGTCGATCTCGGGTTTTTGGTCATTTCTCTTGAGGAAACGACCTTAAACGCCCGCGTCCCCGCTTCCAAGGCCAGACTGCCCTGCCAAGGGTTACCAAACCATCCATGAAGGACTGGTGAAAGAGGCCTCTCAAGGCCGTGGACAAGTGCCGGCCCAAGACTCCCCCCAATCTGGGGCTCTGCTAGGGTCCAGCCCATGCTCCAAGCCATGTCCCGCACCCCACTAGACGCCCCCACCGCCGCCGAGCGAGAAGCCCATCGCGTCACGCCGATGATGGCGCAATTTATAGAGATCAAGGCGGCCAATCCCGACAGCCTGCTGTTTTACCGGATGGGCGATTTCTACGAGCTCTTCTTCGAGGATGCGGAGATTGCCAGCCGCGCGCTTGGCATTGTGCTGACCAAGCGCGGAAAACATCTGGGCGAAGACATTGCCATGTGCGGCGTGCCGATTGATCGCGCCGATGATTATCTCCAGCGCCTGATCGGCCTTGGCCATCGCGTCGCCGTCTGCGAGCAGATGGAAGATCCGGCGGAAGCCAAAAAGCGCGGTGCGAAATCCGTGGTGAAGCGCGATGTCGTGCGCCTTGTCACGCCCGGCACGATTACCGAAGAGCGCCTGCTGGATCCCGGTCGCGCTAATCTCTTGCTGGCTTTGTCGCGGCAGAAAAACTCAGATGATACTGCGCTTTATGGTCTGGCGGCAGTCGATATTTCCACCGGCGCCTTCACCGTGACGGAGGCCACTGACAGCGCGTTGGCGGCAGAAATCGCGCGTTTCGAGCCGCGTGAAATTGTGGTGCCTGCGGCTCTGGCTGATGCGCCCGAGCTGATCCAGCTCGCGCAAGAAACGGGCGTGCCGATGAGCCCCGTGCCGCGCGAAAGCGGCGAACAGGCGAGCGCCGAGCGCCGCATTTGCGATTATTATGGTGTCGCGACACTCGACGGTTTTGGGGCTTTCTCGCGCTTGGAAGTTTCGGCCGCGGCTGTTGCGATTGCCTATATTGAACGCACGCAAATCGGTGTGCGCCCGCCTTTGGTGCGGCCAGAAAAAATGCAGCGTGGCGCGACGCTGGAGATTGATGCCGCGACCCGTGCCAATCTTGAACTCACGCGCACTATGAACGGCCAGCGCGAGGGCTCGCTGCTCGCCTCCATTGATGCGAGCGTGACAGCGGCGGGTGGTCGCTTGATGGCGCAGCGCTTGGCGGCACCCTTGACTGATGTCGCCATGATCTTGCGCCGACAAGAGGCCGTCGCCTTTTTTGTCGAGCGCGCACCTTTGCGCATGAACCTGCGCCAGAATTTGCGTGCAGCGCCCGACCTGTCGCGTGCACTGTCGCGTCTTGCTCTCCAACGTGGTGGTCCGCGTGATCTGGCCTGTCTGCGTGATGGGCTGGTGGCCGCGCGTGAAACGGTCCGCATTCTCTCAGGTCTTGAGCTTTTGCCGGATGAATTGGCCGCGGCTTTGGCGGCTTTACGACGGTTGCCCGAAAATCTTGAAAACCGCTTTGCCACAGCACTTTCTGATGACTTGCCGCTCAACAAGCGTGACGGTGGATTTGTGCGTGCCGGCTTCGAGCCGCAGCTCGATGAAACACGCGGGCTTCGTGACGAAAGCCGCCGCGTGATTGCCGGCATGCAGACGCAATATTGCGAGCTCGCCGAAACCAAACAGCTTAAGGTCAAACATAATAATTTTCTGGGCTATTTCATCGAAGTGCCGCAGGTGCATGGCGAGAAATTGCTGAAAGCGCCATTCAACGAAACGTTCATTCATCGACAGACCATGGCCGATGCGATGCGTTTCTCGACGACGGCACTGAATGAAATCGAAGCCAAGATTGCCTCTGCCGCTGATCGGGCCACCACGATTGAACTCGCCATCTTTGATGATCTGGCGGGTGCAGCGCTTGCGGCCATGGATGAACTCAAAGCCGCATCCGATGCGCTGGCCATGATTGATGTCGCCGCAGCGCTTGCTGAAATTGCGGTGCTGCGCGATTGGGTGCGCCCCTTGATGGATGAGAGTGTCGCTTTCCATATTGAAGGTGGGCGTCATCCGGTGGTGGAGGCCGCCTTGCGTGCGCGTGGTCAGGCTTTTGTCGCCAATGATTGCGAATTGGCTGACGGGCAGGGTGCAGCTGGTCGCATTGCCGTCATCACCGGCCCGAATATGGCGGGTAAATCAACTTATCTGCGCCAGAACGCTCTCATCGTTGTGCTCGCGCAGATGGGCGCTTATGTGCCCGCCCGTATCGCGCGCATCGGCATTGTCGATCGTCTCTTCTCGCGTGTCGGCGCAGCTGATGATCTCGCGCGTGGTCGCTCCACCTTTATGGTGGAAATGGTCGAGACAGCCGCCATTCTCAATCAGGCGACACCGCGCTCGCTTGTGATCCTGGATGAGATCGGCCGCGGCACGGCGACCTATGATGGCTTGTCGATTGCCTGGGCAACGGTTGAGCATTTGCACGTGGCGAACCAGTCGCGCGCACTCTTTGCGACCCATTTCCACGAGCTGACCAAACTCGCGGGAAAACTCCACCGCCTCGTCAATCTCACAGTGCGCGTGACGGAATGGAAGGGCGATGTCGTCTTCCTGCATGAAGTGGTAGCTGGCGCGGCTGATCGCTCCTACGGGATTCAGGTTGCCAAACTGGCAGGCCTTCCGGGCGCTGTGGTGGCGCGCGCCAGCACATTGCTGGCGGAGCTTGAGGCGGGCGACCGCTCGGCCCCTGTCGAGAAGATGATGGATGACCTGCCGCTCTTTGCTTCCGTCATGCAGGCCGCGGCCGCGGCACCCGTGGCGGGATCGGCCAAAGATGAGCTGCGGGCGGCGCTCGATGGCATTGATCCGGACGATCTGAGCCCGCGCGAGGCGCTCGATGCCCTCTACGGGCTCAAGAAGCACCGCTCTTTGGAAACCTGATCGTAACCTTAGGTCAGTCAAAAAGGGTAATCGGCCTTGGCATCAGGGGTCGGGGTGGGTGCGTGCCTAAAGCGGGCACGTCCGCCTCGCTTTTGACGTCATCAGCTCTATCTTGTCTGTGGCCGGACCATTCCGGCGACGTAATCAGAGGCGTGACATGTTCCCCAAGCCCTCACATCAGTTGGCCCAAAATACCTATGCATTCGAAACTGTGCCGCTGGTGAAGCCGACAGGCTTCCGCGAATATGATGCGCGCTGGCTCTTTGGCAAAGAGATCAATCTCATGGGCATTCAGGCTTTGGGCCTGGGCCTTGCCACACTCATTCATGAAATGGGCGTGAAGCCGGAACTCGTCACGGGTCATGATTACCGCGCTTATTCAAGCTCGATCAAACATGCGCTCATCACCGGCCTCGTCGCGGGTGGTGTGAAAGTGCATGACATTGGTCTGGCGCTTTCGCCCATGGCCTATTTCGCGCAATTCGAATTGGATGTGCCCTGCGTGGCGATGGTGACAGCCTCGCATAATGACAATGGCTGGACGGGTGTGAAAATGGGCGTGCAGCGCCCCGTCACTTTCGGCCCCGATGAAATGGGCCGCCTCTCTGACATCGTGCTCAATGCCAAAGGCATCACGCGCTCTGGCGGCGGCTATGCCTATGTCGATAATTTCCCAGACCGTTATTTCCGCGATCTCACCAATCGCGCACCGATCAAGCGCAAGCTGAAAGTGGTGGCCGCTTGCGGCAATGGCACAGCGGGTGCCTTTGCGCCGCAGATTCTCGAAAAACTAGGCTGCGAAGTCGTGCCGCTTGATGTCGAGCTCGATTATAATTTCCCGCGCTACAATCCCAATCCCGAAGACATGGAAATGCTGCACGCCATCGCCCATAAGGTGAAGGAAGTCGGCGCTGATGTCGGTCTGGGCTTTGACGGCGACGGCGACCGTTGCGGTGTCGTCGATAATAATGGCGACGAGATTTTTGCTGACAAGATTGGTGTCATGCTGGCGCGTGACCTCTCGGCGCTGCATCCCGGCGCGACCTTTGTCGTGGACGTCAAATCAACAGGGCTTTTCGCAACCGATCCCGTGCTGATCGAGCGCAAGGTGAAGGCCGATTATTGGAAGACAGGCCATTCCTACATCAAGCGTCGCGTGACGGATTTGAAGGCACTGGCTGGCTTTGAAAAGTCCGGCCACTTCTTCTTCAATGCGCCTGTGGGCCGCGGCTATGATGATGGTGTCGTCACCGCCATTCAGGTGATCGATATGCTCGACCGCAATCCTACCAAGTCGATGGCTGATCTTTATGCGGATCTGCCTAAGACCTGGGGTTCGCCAACCATGTCGCCCCATTGCGATGATGAAATCAAATATCAGGTCGTGGATCGTGTCGTGAAGCGTTTCCAGGACATGGAGGCCAGAGGTGAAATGGTGGCAGGTCAAAAAATCCGCGATCTCGTTACCGTCAATGGTGTGCGCGTCACTGCGGAAGATGGCACATGGGGCCTTGTGCGCGCCTCCTCCAACAAGCCCGAGCTAGTTGTCGTGGTGGAGAGCCCGGTGGCAGAACAGCGCATGCGCGATATGTTCAAGGCTGTCGATGCGGTGATGCGCGAGAACCCGGAAGTTGGCGCTTATAATCAGACGATCTGACCGTTTCTTTTCTTAACTCTACAAGCCGCGAGGGCTCTCTCTCGCGGCTTTTATTTTGCAGCCGGTGCATTGGGCCGCGCAAAGCCGCCATGTTGGCCTGCTTGTTTGATGGCTTCTCCCGTGTGACGGGCTGAATCACCCGGGCTGATCGCAGGCTCGCAACGCGGTGAGCATGTCCAGGTTTCGCGTTCGAGTCCGCGTTGGACGACCAAGCCAAATTCGGCATTTTTTACGACAAGCATAACTTCTGCCAAGGCTTGGCCGCGCGTATCAAGCGCAATCATATTGGTCTGCCCATAAGCGCGCGCGGTCAATACGATGCGGTTTTGCCGCCGCAAGACGGTGGCATCTGCAATACCGGGATTGCCGATCACCAGCGTGTTCGTGCCAGCCGGCAGCTCCACGATTTTCGCGCGGTCGATTTCAAGGGTGAGAATTTCCTGTGCGGCAACGGGCCAAACCAGCAGCACGAAACAGGACCCGGCCAAAACGCGCCGGACAAACAAACGCAAAAACATTTTTCCCCTCATAAGGGCGAGCAATGCCGTAAGGTTAGGCGCAAGTGGTGAATGAAGACTGAAGCAATCTGCGGACGGTTAAGAGAAGTGCAATACGCTTGCTTTACCCTGCGGCACATCGGCACTTTTCGCCGCAGATGGGAACGTCTGTCATGTCATTCATTGCGCTTCTTATTTTCCCGATTTTCATGGCCTATGCAGCCTCTTCTGATCTGCTCACCATGCGCCTGCCTAATCTCCTGACAGCTTCATTGAGCCTCGCTTTTCTGCTTATGGCAGCCGTGATGCAGATGACGATGGAGCTTTTCCTCACCCATCTGGCCTGCGGCATGCTCATGTTGCTCATCGGCTTTGGCATGTTTTCGCGCGGCTGGATTGGTGGCGGTGATGCAAAGCTTGCCACAGGTATTGCGCTCTGGCTTGGCTGGCCGGGCCTCATCGATTTTTTGCTGCTTGCTGCGATGGCGGGCGGCGTCATGTCGCTGATTATTTTGCAATGGCGGCGGATGACGATTCCGGCGCTGCTGGTCAATGTCACGTGGTTGACGCGCCTGCATAATCGCAACGAAGGAGTGCCCTATGGAGTGCCGATGGCTCTCGCCGCACTGCATGTCTATGCGCAGGCACCCATCATCAAACTGATCCTGCAAATCTGATCCGTTAACGCTCTGTTAACCATCTTCACGCGTATATAACGTTACGTAGTTTATCTGAAAATTGACATTTCTTAGAGATCAGGCGGACGGAGCGCATGAGACGGCTGCGCATATTGATGCTGGGATTGGCGCTCGCTGCGGGCGGGACGGCGCTCGTCATCATGAACCAAGCGCCAGCCCCCATACGTCAAGTGGTGGTCGCCCCGTCTGTGCCAAACGTGGCGATGGAAGATGTTGCGGTTGCGACCAATGATCTGACGATAGGTCGGGCGCTGTCGGATGCTGATGTGTCTTGGCAGAAATGGCCGAAAGCCAATGTGCTTGCCGGCATGATCTCGCGCCAACAGGCCGAGGATTTGCGCGGCGCTTTTGTGCGCCAAGCGATTGTTGCGGGCGATCCGATCCGCCGCGAGAAATTACTTCGCACGGGCCGCGTCTCTGGCTATCTCGCAGCCACTTTGCAACCGGGCTTGCGTGCGGTGGCCATCCCCATCGATCCGCAGGGGTTGTCTTCGGCGGGTGGCTTCATCCAGCCCAATGATCGTGTCGATGTTGTAAAGATTTCGCGTGACGAGGATGGGCGTGGTTTTGACACGCAAAGCGTGCAGACCATTTTGCTCAATGCGCGCGTGTTGGCGATTGGCCAAAACATAGTTGAGCGCGCAGCCAGCGCCACAACTGCCACATTGGAAGTGACACCCGAGCAAGGCGAGATGCTCATTCTCGCGCAGCGCACTGCACAACTCACCCTTGTTCTGCGGCCCTTGGTTGATGAAGAGGGCGCTGCTGGGCGCAGCGTTGAGCGGGAAGGCATCACCACGATCGTGCGCAATGGCATAGTGCAGGGGGCCCGATGAAAAGCTTTTGGCAGCCATTCCTGCGCTTCATCTTGGTTGCCTCAGTGCTGGCAGCCACTGTGCTCGCCACAGCACGCGCGCAAGAGACTGACAGCCTGACACGTCGTATTAATATGGGGGTCGGTAAATCTGTCATTGTCGATTTGCCGCGGGATGCATCTGAAATATTTCTGGGCAATCCAAAAGTCGCTAATGCCATCGTGCGCTCGGCGCGCAAAATTTATGTGATTGGCATGGAGGCGGGGCAAACAAGTCTCTTTGCATTGGATTCCGCAGGTCGGCAGATCGCGAATCTCGAAATATCAATTGGCCGCGATGTCGGCGAATTGCAAATGATTTTGCGCACAGCCATGCCCAAGCACAATATTTCAACGCGTACGATCAATGACACGATCATCCTCACGGGCTCTGTTGATTCAGCTCGCGATGCGCAGCAGGCGGTTGAAATTGCATCCGGTTTCTTGACCACGACTGGCAACACGTCTTCTGGAAAGGTCATAAATTCATTGACCATCCGTGGGCAGGATCAGGTCATGGTGAAAGTCACCATTGCGGAAGTACGCCGCGCAGTGCTCAAGCAATTGGGTGTTTCCAATCTCGCTGCCAGCGGTAATTGGGGTGAGCTTAATCTCACCAATGCCTTTGGCATTTCTGGTGCGCCGCCATCCTCTTTGCGCACAGCAGGGCAAGTCGCCACCACTTTGCAGGCATTGGAGCGCTATGGCGTCGCGCGCATTCTTGCGGAGCCGGCTGTGACGGCCGTGTCAGGTGAAAGTGCAAAATTCACCGCGGGTGGTGAAATGCCCGTGCCGACGGGACAAAATTGTACGATTGACCCGACGACCAACCGATCGCTGTGTACAGCCTCGGTTGCTTTTCGTCCCTATGGTGTGACGTTGAATTTCACGCCTGTCGTCATGACGGAAGGGCGGATCCAATTGCGTGTGTCGACGGAAGTGACCGAAGTCGATCCGACGCAAAGCATCACTTACGGAAATTCGCCCGTCTATGGTTTTTTGACGCGTAAAAATGAAACAACTGTTGAGCTGCCTTCCGGCGCTTCCATTGCATCTGCCGGTCTCATTCAGGTTCGCTCGCGTCAGGTTCTGAATGGGTTGCCAGGCCTGATGAATCTGCCCGTCATCGGCTCCATCTTTCGCTCGCGTGATTACCAGCGTGAAGAAAGCGAATTGATGATCATCATCACACCGGTGATTGCGCGTCCCATGTTGCCAAGCGAGGTGAAAAAGCCAACAGACAATTTGACTGATGCATCTGATCCGCAGGCTGTGTTTCTGGGCCGCGTGAACGACACTTATGCGGGGGGAGACGCGCGCATCGGGCCTTTGCGCGGGCGTGTGGGGTTCATCAATGATTGACCGCGCCAAAGCTCTAACAGGAATGTTCATGCTCGTTGCAGCATTGGCAGGCTGCGCGGTCAAGCCGCCGGATTTCAATGCGCTCGCAGGTGATGACGTTGCTTTGCGCCATCCGATTGAATTGCGCCAGAGCTGGCAGGAACTTGTTCTGCCTTTTGCGAACCGGTTTGATGAGCGTGCGCAAGAGCAGATTGCAAGTTTTGTCGCTGATTGGCGTCGGTTCGGCTCGGGTCCTATTTTTATTCGCGTTGCTGAAAATCCACGCGATGAGAAAAGTGTGAAAACCCAGCTTGATCGCTTGCGTGCTGCGCTTGTCTCGGAGGGCATGCGCGGCAGCGCAAAGCTCATCCGCGAGCCTATGGGGGATACAGGTCGCACACCAATCATGCGGCTCAGTTTTGCGCGGATGAAAGCTGAAGTCGTGACAAGCTGCGGGCGCTGGACAGAAAATTTGGCCTCTAGCGCTGAGACGAATTGGGATAATCGCGTCTATGCCAATTTCGGCTGCGCCTATCAAAATATGATTGCCAGCCAGACCGCCGATCCGCGCGATTTGATCAATGCACGCATTGAAAGCCCGATAGATGCGCAAATGCGAGTGCGGGCGCTCAATCGTCTGCGCGAAGATCGCTCAACGCAGGGAGGTGCAAATTGACGAATATTGCACCGCTTCCGCCAATCACCATCAGCGCTTTTTGTGAGACGCCCGAAACATATCATTTAATTTTGAAAGTTGCTGCTGATCCGCGCATGAGCCGGGTGCAGATGCATGTCGATCTGGGGGGAGTGGCAGCCGCGCGTGAGATGCTTTCCGATGCGCCAACGCCCAATCTTGTCATTATAGAAAGCGGCGATGACCGAGATATTTTAATTGAACAAATAGATGCTTTGGCAGATGTCTGCGACCCTGGCAGCAAAGTCATTGCCATTGGTGCGGTCAATGACATTACGCTTTATCGTGAATTGATGGGTCGCGGTATCAGCGAATATATTGTTCATCCATTCTCACCCGCTGATGTCGTGCGCTTGATCTCGGGCCTTTATGCCAACCCGACGCAGCGTCTTGTTGGTCGCGTCATAGCTGTCACAGGAGTTAAGGGTGGTGTCGGCGTCTCGACGCTTGCGCAAAATCTTGCAGCCAGCATGGCCCGTCACCTTCAGGCACATGTCATCCTTGTCGATATGGACATTCCCTTTGGCACGGCGGGGCTCAATTTCAATCAAGAGCCTGTTTCGTCACTTGTCGATGCGATGGAGGGTGGCGAGCGTGTCGACATTAATTTTGTTGAGCATCTGCTTACCGCTTGTGAGGAAAATCTGAGTCTCGTGGCATCGCCAGCTCTTGTTGAATCAGCACATGATGTGGAGGCTGATGTTTTTGATGTAGTGATTGATGCTTTACGCGCAATAGCCCCTTTTATCATTCTTGATCTGCCACATGGCTGGCCTGATTGGAAAAAGAGAGTGCTGTTGTCGGCTGAAGAAGTCGTGCTGGTTGTCGAGCCCGATTTGGCCAATCTGAGGAATGGGAAAAACCTGATCGAATATCTGGTCGGGCAGCGCCCGAATGATCTGCAGCCCAAACTCATCTTGAACCGCTCAGGCTTACCAAAACGCCCCGAAATCTCTTTGGCTGATTTCAGCAAAGCAATGGGCATGAAGCCCGCCATTGTGATTGCGCATGATGCGAGACTTTTTGGGACGGCGGCCAATCATGGGCAATTGGTCATTGATCAAGAGGGCGCAGCAAAAGTGGCAGAGCCGTTACGCCATCTCGCTTTCACGCTCGCTGGCCGCGCGGATATGCAGGTCTCGCGTTTTCCGTTGCTCGCACCATGGCTCGGTCGTCTGCGCAATGCTTTTGGTTAAGTTATTTTGAAAAGGTAAGACGTCATGTTTGGCAGGCGTTCAGGGCAAGGACAGGATCGGCAATCACTCACCAAGCCGCGTGTGGGTGCGCGCACTATGTCACCAACGCCGGTGCGTGCCGCCCCTTTGTCTCAGCGCTCGGAATTATCGCGATCAGAAGAATATTACAGTCATAAAAGCCTGATCTTCGGCGCATTGATCGAAGCTATAGACCTCTCGCAATTGTCAAAACTCGATAGCGAGATGGCCCGCACAGAAATCCGGGAGATTGTGAACGAGATCATAGCCATCAAAAGTTTTGTCATGTCGACGACAGAACAAGACGAGCTTCTGGATGATATTTGTAATGATGTGCTGGGCTTTGGTCCTCTCGAGCCTTTGCTCGCGCGCGATGATATTGCCGATATTATGGTCAATGGTTGCAGCCGCACCTATATTGAAGTGAATGGTAAAATTCAGCTGACCAATATTCGTTTCAAAGACAATATGCAGCTGATGAATATTTGCCAGCGCATCGTCAGCCAAGTCGGGCGACGTGTTGATGAATCCTCGCCTATCTGCGATGCGCGCTTGTTGGATGGGTCCCGCGTCAATGTCATTGCGCCCCCCTTGGCTATTGATGGGCCAACGCTGACCATTAGAAAATTTCGAAAAGAAAAACTGACTTTGGATCAACTTGTGCGTTTGGGATCGATCAGCCCCGAAGGAGCAGAGATTCTCAAAATCATCAGCCGCGTGCGCTGTAACGTCGTTATTTCCGGCGGCACGGGGTCTGGCAAAACCACATTGTTGAATTGTCTGACCCATTACATTGATCACGGCGAGCGCATCATCACATGCGAAGATGCAGCTGAATTGCAATTGCAGCAGCCCCATGTGGTGCGGCTTGAAACGCGTCCACCAAGCCTTGAAGGGACGGGGGCCATTTCCATGCGCGATTTGGTGCGCAATTGCCTGCGCATGCGCCCCGAGCGGATCATTGTGGGTGAAGTGCGTGGTCCCGAAGCCTTTGATCTCTTGCAAGCCATGAACACGGGCCATGATGGCTCGATGGGCACATTGCACTCTAATTCGCCGCGTGAGGCGCTGAGTCGCATGGAGAGCATGATCACCATGGGTGGCTTTTCTCTGCCTGCGCGCACCATTCGTGAAATGATGATGAGTTCGATTGACGTCATCATCCAAGCGGCACGCCTGCGTGATGGTTCGCGCCGCATCACCCATATTACCGAAGTGGTGGGGCTTGAGGGCGAGGTCATTACCACGCAAGACCTCTATGTCTATGATGTGCTCGGTGAAGATGCGCAGGGACGTTTGATGGGACGCCATCGCTCAACCGGCATTGGCCGCCCTCACTTTTGGGATCGTGCACGCTATTACAATGAAGAAAGCCGCCTTGCTGCAGCACTCGATGCTGCCGAAGTAAGTGATCTTCAGGCCGAGGAGAGCTGAGCCATGGCGATGATGCAAAATTGGCTGGTGCCGCTCTTGCTGATGCTGGCCTTGTTTGGTGTCTTTCTGGCTCTGATCTTTCCTTATTTGTCGGGCGATATAGCAGCAGAGAAGCGCCGCGCTCGTTGGATCAAGACTGATGAACGCGCCTTGTCGGGTCCGCGCATGGTTGATGCTGCCCAAAGACGCCAGCACATTGCCGAGAGCCTTCAAGAAGTGGAATTGCGCGAAAAAGCCACGCGCCGTCTCACACTGGATCAGCGCTTGGTACAAGCAGGGTTACGGATTTCCAAAGCTCAGTATTACACATGGTCAAATTTTCTGGGCATTGGCCTGGCCACCGCCCTTTATACAGCGAGTGATCATTCACTGATGATCATTTTCGGCTATGCCATTGGTGCCTTGGGTCTGCCTCGGCTCATGCTCATCATTCTTAGATATCGTCGCATGGCGCGCTTTGTTGAGCATTTTGCCTCTGCAATTGATATTATCATTCGCGGCGTCCGTGCCGGCTTGCCCGTGCCGGAATGCCTCAAAATTGTTGCGCGTGAAGTGCCGGAGCCTGTGCGGGGAGAATTTCTTCTGGTCAGTGAATCGCAAACAGTCGGGCTCACTATAGCTGAGGCCGTGACCCGCATGGCAGAACGTGTGCCTGTGCCCGAGGCGCGTTTTTTTTCTATTCTGATTTCCATCCAGCAAAAATCCGGAGGTAATCTCGCCGAGGGCCTCACCAATCTTTCGAATGTTTTGCGCGAGCGCAAAAAAATGGCCGAGAAAATTAAGGCCATGTCGGCAGAAGCCAAAGCCTCAGCCGGAATTATCGGCTCTCTGCCATTCTGTGTGGCCGCGCTCGTTCATTACACCAGCCCCGGTTACATGGATGTGCTTTGGACCACGCGCGAAGGGCATATGATGCTTTTATTCTCGGCCCTTTGGATGCTGACTGGCGTGCTCGTCATGAAGCGCATGATCTCTTTCGATATATAGACGCCCATGCTGTTTCTCGAGCGACTCAAAGACCCTGACATTCTAGTTCAGCTGCTGATTTTCCTCAGTGCGGCTGCAAGCGTTGTGGTTGTGGCTCTGCCTTTTCTGTCGCCGGATCCCTTGCAGCAAAGAATGAAATCTGTCGCAGTTGAGCGCGAGCGTATTCGCCAACGTGAGCGGGATCGGCTTTCACGCGGGCGCATGCTGCGCTCAGATGAAAAGCCCTTTATGAAAAGGTTTGTCTCTTTTTTTCATCTCGCAAAATGGCTCGGGATTGAAAATGCCAATGTCAAACTAGCATCCGCTGGTTTTCGGGGCTCGGCGGCCGAGACCACTTTCATCTTCTTTCGCGCCATCGCGCCGATCAGTCTTTTTATTCTTGGGTTCGTCTATCTCTTTTTCGTCAATGACATGGGCTATTCGTCGATAGCGCGGATTGGCGTATTGATTGCTCTGCTCTATATCGGCATCAAATTGCCGGAGCTTTATCTCGACAAAGTGACGCGCGATCGTCGCGAGACGATCCGCCGGGCTTTTCCAGATGCTCTCGATCTTTTGCTCATTTGTGTGGAAGCAGGCATTTCGATTGAACATGCATTCCGGCGCGTCTCGGAAGAGATCGGTCGACAATCAGTCGCTTTATCTGAAGAATTGACACTGACGACCGCAGAACTTGCTTTTTTGCCAGATCGACGCATTGCTTATGAAAATCTCGCGCGCCGCGTGAATATTGATTCCGTGCGCCAAATTGTGACAGTGCTGAATCAAGCTGAACGCTATGGCACGCCATTGGCGAGCGCTTTGCGGACGGTGGCGCAAGAAAGCCGCGACATGCGCATGGCGGAAGCAGAGAAGAAAGCGGCTGCCTTACCCCCCAAACTTACAGTTCCGATGATCGTCTTTTTTCTTCCCGTTCTCTTTGTGGTCATTTTAGGACCCGCTGCCATGCAGGCCGCAAAAAGCTTTTTCTAAAGTCCTTTGCGCAGAGCGGGGGGCGTTGGTGTGGCAGAGGTCGGGCGCCGAGGTGATGTGCTCAAGTTCACGCGCGGCGCATTGTCTTTTTGCGCTTGTCGAAGCGCTTTCCACGTGTCTGATTGGGCAATGCTGGCGCGGATTTCAGCGATATTTTGTGCGGCCTCTTCCGGGCGCAAATCGCGCCGCGCAATATCTTCCGCCTCGGAAAACTTGCCACGCAGCGCCAGGATCAAAGCGTAATTTTGGCGCACGCGCATATCGGCTTGCGGCAATTGAGCTGCGCGGCGTGAGGTATCCTCGGCTCGTTCGAGATCGCGTGAGAGCGCATAGGACAGGCCGAGATTCGAGAGGACCGAGGCTTCATCCGGCATTATTTTCAGCGCTGCTTCATAAAAACCTTGCGCTTGCGCATGGTCACCCAAGCGGTCGGCAACCGAGCCTTGTGCGGAGAGGATCGACCAATTGGGCCGCTCGGGCGTATGTGCGCGCGAGAGGACTTCTGCCGCCTCTTGGTAGCGACCAACATCGGCGAGGGCCTTGCCATAGGCACCCAGCACATCGAGATCTTCGGGGTTGCTCGCGGCTTCGCGCTGAAGCAAAGCGACGGCTTGTGCGGTTTGTCCCAATTTGCGCAAGACAGCAGCATAGATCAGCACGGTCTGCCGGTCTGCCGGATTGGCATCATAGCGGCGGCCGAGTTCTTCGGAGTAACGGCGCAATCCTGTTTCATCATTGGGCAAGCTTGCGCTAATCTGTTCGCCAAGGGGTGAGAAGCCGCTCACCGAGGCGCAGCCTGCAAGGCTCACCATGACGAGGGGCATCAGAAGGCAAAGCCTGATCTTGGCGCGCCGATGTGCGTAAAGGGACATGGCGTGACCCGCCGGAAATGGAAAAAACAATAGGGTAACAATAGAAAATTAACCCTAACGATTTCTTAAAATATGAAGAGCCCGCAGGCTTGAGAAGGAAGTACCCATGTTGCTCATCGACACCCGCCCGCAAGCGCCTGTCACGCCCATTCGCTTTGTGAGCGCAGATATGTGGGATTCTGTTGCCAGCGCTTTGGGTGGTCAGGCCCTGGCCTATGCGAAAGCCAGTGGCTTTGAGCCCAAGGCTGGTCGCCATTGTCTCTTGCCCGCACCTGATGGCACGCTGGCTTGCGTGCTGTTTGGCGTGGAGCGCGCCGACGCACCGAAATATGATTCCTTCTTGCCGGGCAAATTGGTGACGCTGTTGCCGGCAGGCACCTATGAATTTGTTGATTTGCCGGGTGGGGTGAAGGCAGCAGAACAGGCTGCCCTTGCTTGGTGCCTATCGGCCTATCGGTTCACGCTTTATCGCAAACAGACAAGTGAACAGCCCGTCCTGCTATGTCCCGAGGGCGTTGATGGTGCGCGCCTTCGCCGCATTGTGGAAGGCGTCACGCTCGCGCGTGATCTTGTCAACACGCCGGCCAATGATATGGGCCCGTCTGCGCTTGAAAAAGCAGCCTGCGCTTTGGGTGAAAAATATGGTCTCAAGCCCTGCGTCATCGCGGGCGATGATCTTTTAAAATATAATTTCCCGCTCATTCATGCTGTAGGCCGCGCGGCTCATGAAGCGCCGCGTCTGGTTGATTTTATCTTCGGCCCGCCTGATGCGCCCAAAGTCACTCTGGTGGGTAAGGGCGTGTGTTTTGATACAGGCGGGCTTGATATCAAACCGTCGAGCGCCATGTTGTTGATGAAGAAAGATATGGCTGGCGCTGCCACAGCTCTCGCACTCGCCCATATGATTATGGATGCAAAGCTACCTGTGCGCCTGCGTGTTCTCATTCCGATTGTTGAAAATGCGGTCTCATCAAACAGCTTCCGCCCGGGTGATGTCTGTGCGAGCCGCAAAGGGCTGCACGTCGAGATTGGCAATACGGATGCAGAAGGCCGCCTCATTCTGGCAGATGCGCTCGCACTGGCCGCAGAAGAAAAGCCCGATCTTTTGATGGATTTTGCAACACTCACCGGTGCTGCGCGCGTCGCCTTGGGGCCTGATCTGCCGCCCTTCTACACAAGCGATGAAAAGCTGGCTGCTGAAATTGCGGAGACCGGCATGGCGGAGCATGATCCGGTCTGGCGATTGCCCCTGTGGGAAGCCTATGATTCCATGCTCGACAGCAAAGTGGCGGATTTGAACAATGTGTCCAGCGGGCCATTTGCGGGCTCGGTTACAGCGGCCTTGTTCTTGCGCCGCTTTGTTGAAGGCGCTGCCTCTTGGGTGCATTTTGATATTTACGGTTGGAATCCTTCCATAAAACCGGGGCGTCCCGAAGGCGGGGAGACACAAACCGCACGCCTGCTTTATGCGCTTCTTGAAAAGCGCTACGGACTGTCGTGAGATGAGCGCACAGCCAGCGGAGGCGCCATGTCGATCGAGATGAAGCCAGAACAGGGTCTCGACCTGTTGCATGACATTGCGCTCGCCATGGTGCGCGAGACCAAGCCGGAAGGCATGGCAGATTTTACGCATCGACAATTGGCGATTTTGCTCACCGTCTATCTGGAGCGCCCGCCCCATACGGTGCGCGGCCTTGCGCAAAAACTGGGTGTCACCAAGCCTGTCATCACACGCGCATTGGATGCCATGGGCAAGCAGGCGATCATTGCGCGGCGGCGTGACGAGACTGATAAGCGCAATGTCATCATCCAGCGTACAGTGAAAGGCGCGCTTTATGTCGAAAAACTCGGCGATATGGTGGCGCGCAAAGCAGCTGAATTGAAGAGTGGAGAAGAGGTGGCATGAGCGATTACGACCCTCGCCGCACACCCGCCCGTGAAGATCTGGCGGCACTTCATCTCAAAGGTTTTGTCCCGGCCAAACATTATGTTGAAGGCCGTTCCATGCGCGTGATCGACGAGGTGATAGCCTTGCGGCCGCGCCCGGAATCTGATTGCAGCATCGACACGCAAGTGCTGCATGGTGAAGAAGTCATCGTTTATGACATTGATGAGGGATGGGCTTGGGGACAGCTCGTGAGTGATGGCTATGTTGGTTATATGCCAGCCGATGCCTTGCATAAGACGCCGCTCGTGCCGACCCATCATGTGCCTGTGCCGCGCACTTTTCTCTATGCTGCACCCAATATGAAATCGCCGCCTGTTGGTGCTTTGACCATGGGCGCAAAGGTGGAGGTGCGCGCGCCGCGTGATGATTTTATGCAGGTAACAAGCGGTCTGTTCATATGGGCCGCGCATTTGGCACCGATGGAAGAGATGCGTTCAGATTATGTCACGACGGCCGAATCCTTCATCGGCATGCCTTATCTCTGGGGTGGTAAATCATGCCTCGGTCTTGATTGTTCGGGCCTTGTGCAAATTGCTTTGCACGCAGCGGGCATATCTGCGCCACGCGACACAGATATGATGCAGGCCGAATTGGGCAAAGATGTGCCAGAAGGCGCGCCCTTGCGGCGTGGTGATCTTGTATTCTGGAAAGGCCATGTCGGCATTTTGCAAGACGCGCATCGCCTGTTGCATGCCAATGGTCATCACATGCAGGTCGTCTCGGAATCTTTTGCCGAAGCACGCCAGCGAATTGCCAATAAATCCTATGGCGAGATTGTCGCGATCAAGCGGCTTTAGGGCACCAGTCGATCAATCACGACGGGTGAGGGTTTGATAGGCTGCGCGCCAATCGTTACCGCTTCCGCCATAATGCCAACTGCCCAGCTTGCAGCTTCTTTTGTTGTAGCATGGATATAGGCGAGTGGCTCGCCGCGCGTCACTGCTTGCCCAATTTCGACCATGGCAGTGAGGCCGACAGAAGCATCGATTTGCTCGTCAGCACGTTGCCGCCCACCACCAAGCCCAACAATCATGAGGCCGATGTCACGTGTTGCTATGCGTTGCACGAAACCGCTGGCGCGTGCGGGCACCGGCACATTGACAGTTGCGCGTGGCAGATGCGCGGCAGGGCGCTCCAACAGATCAGCAGGGCCGCCGAGCAAATGCACCATTTGTGCAAAAGTTTCAGCTGCACGCCCGCTGGCCAAGGCTTGCGCAATCATGGCATGGCCTTCGGCGCGATTGGCAGCCAGCTTGCCAATGGCCAGCATTTCACCACCAAGGGCGCAGACAATTTCTTGCATACGCGGTTCGCGCCGTGTGCCGGTGAGATGGGCAATGGCATGTGTGACTTCAAGCGCATTGCCAGCCGAACTTGCGAGCGGCTGGTCCATATCTGTGATGAGCGCATGCGTAGATAATCCGGCGGCCGCGGCCACTGAGACAAGCGACTGCGCAAGATTTTGTGCTTGCTCTAGTTCCGGCATGAAAGCGCCCGAGCCCGTTTTGACATCCATCACAAGGCCATTAAGGCCGGCAGCCAATTTCTTTGAGAGAATGGAAGCAGTGATGAGCGGTACGGATTCCACCGTGGCCGTGACATCGCGAATGGCATAAAGGCGCCGATCAGCTGGCGCGAGATCATTGGTCTGTCCGATGATTGCGCAGCCGGCCTCGCGCACCGCACGCGCGAGGCGCGCCAGATCAGGTGTGGTGCAATATCCGGGAATGGATTCAAGCTTGTCGAGTGTGCCGCCTGTATGTCCCAAGCCACGGCCTGAAATCATCGGCACGAAGCCACCGCAAGCCGCCACTGCGGGCGCCAGAATCAGGCTGACATTGTCGCCAACGCCTCCGGTGGAATGTTTGTCGAGCACGGGCCCGCCCAAAAATTCGCCGCTCCAGTCGAGCACGCGGCCAGAGCTTGTCATGGCGCGTGTGAGGGCGGCGCATTCTTGCGCGCGCATGCCTTGAAAAAAAACGGCCATAGCGAAAGCGGCCGCCTGACTATCGCTCACTCTATTATGGTTGAGCGCATCAATGAAAAATTCAATCTCGTCGCTGGAGAGCGTTTCGCCATCACGTTTCCTGCGGATGATTTCTTGCGGCAGGAACATCAAAAATCCCTCTTAAAAATTCTCAAGCAAAGTATCGAGCAAACCGCTTGCACCATAACGAAAATGAGGGGGCGTTGCCCAGCCCGCACCCATGATCTCTTCGGCAAGATCAAAATAAAGCCGCGCTTGCTCAAATGTCCGCAAGCCGCCAGAGGCTTTAAAGCCCACATTTTGTCCGCTCAATTTGATTTCTTCCAGCATCGTGCGCGCGGCGTCTGGTGTGGCCGAGATGGCAATCTTGCCGGTGGATGTTTTTAAAAAATCAGCGCCTTCTGCCAGAGCCAGGCGCGAGGCTTTACGAATAGATGCTTCCTCGCGCAAAGCACCCGTTTCGAGAATGACTTTGAGATGGGCTTTTTCGCAGGCGGCGCGTACAGCGCTGATCATGCGTGCCGCCTCGTTTTCGCGCCCGTCCAGAAAAGCTTTCCAAGGCAAGACCAGATCGATTTCATCTGCACCTTCTTGCACCGCGCGTTTGGTCTCATCGCAGGTCGCCGCAATATTTTCTCCGCCATGGGGAAAATTGACCACAGTTGCGACTTTGATGGGTGAGCCTTGCAAAGCCAGATGTGTTTGCGCCACGAAGCGCGGCCAGATGCAGAGCGCGGCGACAGGCACAGGAAGCGCTAAAGCGCGTTGTGTGAGAGCAGCAGCTTGCTCTGCACTGGCCTCATCTGACAGGTCTGTCAGATCAACAAGGCTCACAGCATGTCGGGCAAATGCGTGCATATCCATCATGAGCCTTGGGGGAGAAATTCGGGGCCAAAGGAATGTGGCAAGAGGTCGGACATTGAAAAATGTTGACGTGAGCCCGTGAGATTGCCGGCGTGGATCTGTGTGCTGTTTGAGGCAAATTCGCGGATGCGTTGGCGGCAGGCGCCGCAAGGTGTCACGGATCGCGGGCCATCGGCCACAACAGCCAGCGCTTCAATCTTGCGTGCGCCACCTGCGATCATGGCGGCAATGGCCGCCTGTTCCGCGCAAGTGCCCGACGGGTAGGCAGCATTTTCGACATTGCAGCCCGTATAAACGCGCCCGTCATCGGCGCGCAGCGCCGCGCCCACCGCAAAGCCCGAATAGGGCGCATGGGCCCTCAGGCGCACTTGGGCAGCGGCATCAAAAAGCGCGGTGATCACGCTGTCATCCATCAGGGGCCTCGAATTCACTTGTGCTTTAAGTAGAATGCCAGCCTTGGCACGATCCGCCAATTGCCTTCTTGCGCCAGCATGTCACACTTAGGGCTTCTTCGGCATGGAGCAGGTGCATGGCTTTCCCGCGGATCAGGCTGCTTGGTATAGCGTGTCTCGCATGGACCCTTTTTGCAAACCCGGCTGCGGCGCGCAATGGTGCGACCGAGGTGGATGTCGAGCTCGTCTTTGCAGTCGATATTTCCTATTCCATGGATACGGTCGAGCAGCGCTTGCAAAGGCAAGGCTATGCCGAGGCTTTGCGCTCCGAGCAATTTCTCAATGCGCTCAAATCCGGATCGACAGGACGCATTGCGGTTGTCTACATGCAATGGGCCTCAGAATTTGACCAAGATCTGCTGGTGCCCTGGACTGTGATTGACGGGCCCGAGAGTGCGAGTGCCTTTGCCGATGCTCTCATCAAGGCCCCCTATCGACGTGCGCAGCGCACTTCAATTTCAGGCGCGATTGATGGGGCAATGAAGCTCTTCGATGACAATGGTTTTGCCTCCGCGCGACAGGTGATCGATATCTCCGGAGATGGCCCCAATAATAGCGGGCGCCCTGTGACGGCGGCGCGCGATGATGCTCTGGCGCAGGGCGTAACGATCAATGGTCTGCCGCTGGTCGGTATTCGCACCTACAGCAGTCCGGCTGATATTGCTGAATTGGATATTTATTATGAGGATTGTGTGATTGGCGGTTTTGACGCCTTTATGGTGCCGATCCGCGACACAGTTTCCTTTGTCGAGGCCACGCGCACCAAATTGGTGCGCGAAATCGCCTCTTTGCCAGCACCGCGGACGCCTCTTGTACAACCTGCAGCTTTACGGGAGCCCCGTATTTCCTGCATGATCGGGGAAAGTTTATGGCGTAACAGGTGGGGCAATTGAGAGCTTTTATTTATGGCCTGTGTGGCGCCCTGATCTTTGCGCCCGTTTCACAAGCCCAAACTGCTGCCGAGCCGATTGTGGCGGGCTTTGCCCGCACGCAACCTGTTGTCGCCAAAAACGGCATGGTCGTTGCGCAAGAAGCCATCGCCGCACGCATCGGTATCGACATTTTAAAACGCGGCGGCAATGCGGTGGATGCAGCTGTCGCCACTGGCTTTGCGCTGGCCGTCACTTTGCCGCGCGCCGGAAATTTGGGTGGCGGCGGTTTTATGCTCGTTCATCTGGCGGGCGAGAAGAAGACCATCGCCATCGATTATCGCGAGACGGCTCCGGCTGCGATGAACAAGAATATTTTCTTGGATGAATCAGGAAAATTCGTTCCTGCCAAATCGCAATCAAGCGGGCTTGCTGTGGGCGTGCCCGGCACGGTCGCGGGGCTTTATCTGGCATGGGAAAAATATGGCTCCGGCAAGTTGGAATTTGCTGAGCTTGTGCGCCCCGCCATGTTGTTGGCCCGTGATGGTATTCAAGTTGAGGGTGATCTGATTTCATCACTCGCAGAAGTGAAGGATCGTCTGGCGCGTTATTCCTCTTCGCGCGCGGTTTTCATGCATAGAGATGGCACGCCACTGCGCGATGGTGACGTGCTGGTGCAGCCCGATCTTGCGACCACGCTTTATCGTATTGCACAGCGTGGCCCGAAGGGCTTTTACGAGGGCGAGACCGCCGAGCGTATTGTGAATGCCGTGCGCAATGAGGGCGGAATTATGACCGCCGATGATTTGCGCGATTACAAAGCGGTCGAGCGCGAGGTTGTGCGCGGCAAATATCGGGATCGTGAGATTGTCTCCATGCCGCCACCCTCATCTGGCGGTGTGCATGTCGTCCAGATTTTGAACATGCTGGAAGGCTTCCCCCTCAACAAGTCAGGGCCGAATTCCGCGCAGACCATTCATCTCATGGCCGAATCCATGAAGCTTGCTTATGCGGATCGTGAGAAATGGTTGGGTGATCCAGACTTTGTGAAAAATCCGGTTGCTGGCCTCGTCTCGAAAAAATATGCAGATGAATTGCGCAAGCGCATCTCTGCCGATCGCGCGACACCCTCGAAAGACATCAAAGCCGGTGATCCGCTCGCTTATGAAAGCGACCAGACCACGCATTATTCAGTGATGGATTCGCAGGGTAATGCCGTTGCCAATACTTACACGCTGAATTTTTCTTATGGGCTTGGTATGGTGGCTGCAGGCACCGGCGTTCTGCTCAACAATGAGCTGGATGATTTTGCTGCAACAGCAGGTGCGCCCAATGCTTTCGGCCTGATGGGTGGTGATGCCAATGCGCCTGGCCCGCGCAAGCGCCCGCTCTCGTCCATGAGCCCGACTATGGTGTTCCGCAATGGTGAATTGGAGCTGGTGACCGGTTCACCGGGTGGCTCGCGCATCATCACGACCGTGTTGCAAGTCATCAGCAATGTCGTCGATCACAATATGAATGTCGCAGAAGCCAGCGAGGCGGCGCGCGTGCATCATCAACTCTATCCGGATGAATTGCGCATCGAGCGCGGCATTTCACCCGATACGGTCAAATTGCTGGAGCAGAAGGGCCATGTCGTGCGCGAGCATCGCACCATGGGCTCAACGCAAAGCATTATGCGTGTGAAGAGCGAGTTTCATGGCGCGGCTGATACACGCCAGATGGGCACGGCAGCTGTCGGCTACTGATCTTTCTGCCAAGCTGTGCCAGCGCGCGTGGGCGAAAGCCCCAGATGATGGGCAACACTTGCGCCTATATCGGCAAAAGTACCGCGCACACCCAAAGCGCGCGGTGTGATGTCCGGCCCGAAGGCGACAATCGGCACGTGCTCGCGCGTATGATCCGTGCCGCTCCAGGTGGGATCATTGCCGTGATCAGCGGTCAAGACGCACAGATCGCCGGGCTTCAACGCTGCGAGCAATTCCGGTATGCGCGCATCAAAGCGCTCTAAGCCAGCGGCATAGCCCGCCACATTGCGGCGATGGCCAAAATCCGTGTCGAGATCGACATAATTAGCGAAGATCAATCCACCATCAGGCAGCGTGTGCAGCGTTTCAATGGTCTTGGTGAAGAGGTCCATATCGTGCTGGCCCTTCACCACGCTCCCCGTGTTCCGATGAGCAAAAATATCGGCAATCTTTCCGATCGAGACAATCGCACGGCCCGCTTGTTGCGCGCAGTCGAAGATGGAGCCATCGGGCGGTGGCAAAGAAAAATCTTTGCGGTAAGGCGTGCGCTGATAGGTCGAGGGGCTATGCCCCAAGAAGGGGCGCGCAATGATACGCCCAATTTTCAAAGGATCGCAGAGACGGCGCGCAGACACGCAAAGCTCGTAAAGCCGCTCGCGTCCAAAACTCTCTTCATGGGCGGCAATCTGCAAAACAGAATCGACCGATGTGTAGAGAATGGGTTTTCCGCTGCGCACATGCTCGTCGCCGAGTTCTTCGAGAATGGCAGTGCCGGATGCATGCACGCGGCCAAGGATGCCGGGTAAGTTTCCCTCGCGCAAAAGTGCGGCGACGAGATCATCGGGAATGGCAGGCTCGCTTTGCGGAAAATAGCCGAAAGCAAAATCAGCCGGACTGCCAGCGATTTCCCAATGGCCTGACGGCGTGTCTTTGCCCGGAGAAATCTCGCGCGCACACCCATAAGCGCCTTGCGGCAGCGTCACGGTGAAGCCCGGCGGCAGCGCACCACCAGATGTTTTGGCTGCCATGCCAAGCCCCAGCGTATCCAGATGCGGCATGGCCAGCGGGCCTTTGCGTGTTTGCGTATCACAAAGACCTTTCGCGCAGGCCTCCGCAATATGAAACAGCGTATCCGCGCCCTGATCGCCAAAGCTCTGCGCATCCGGCGCATGGCCGATGCCCAAAGAATCGAGAACGAGAATGAGGGCGCGGCTCATGCGCTTTTTTCTCCATTGACGGTTTCAATGGAGAAGGCCGCAGCAAATAGCGCGCGCGTATATTCGGTTTGTGGGGCGGCGAAGATTTGTGCAGCGGGGCCTGCTTCCACCACTTTGCCTTGGCGCATGACAATCAATTCGCTTGCCAGAGCGCGCACAACTTTCAAATCATGCGAGATGAAGAGATAGGCCAGATTGCGCTTTTTCTGCAGGTCGCGCAGCAGATCAACGATCTGTGCCTGCACGGACATGTCGAGTGCGGATGTTGGCTCATCGAGCACGACGAATTTCGGATCAAGCGCCATAGCGCGGGCAATGGCAATGCGCTGGCGCTGGCCGCCGGAAAATTCATGCGGGTAGCGATCCATCGCCGCAGGGTCGAGGCCTGTGTCCGCTAGTGCTTGCGCGACAATCTCGCGCCGTGCGCCGCCAGAGAGATCGGGGCGCTGGATGGCAAGCCCCTCGGCAACAATATCAGCCACCGACATGCGCGGCGACAGCGAGCCATAGGGATCTTGAAAGACAATCTGCATATCGCGGCGCAGCGGGCGCATATGTTTGGAATCAAGCCCGTCGATGCGCGATCCCAGATAAGCAATCGGCCCTTCAGAGCGAATGAGACGCAAGAGCGCGAGGCCCAATGTTGTTTTGCCCGAGCCCGATTCCCCCACCACGCCCACCGTCTCGCCTTCGCGGACGGTGAGTGAAATGCCGTCGACCGCTTTCACATGGCCAATCGTTTTGCGCATAAAACCGCGCTTGATCGGAAACCAGACGCGAATGTTTTCGCCCGTCAGAACTGGCTTGGCGTCGGGGTTGGCGGGCGCTGGTAGGCCTTTGGGTTCAGCTGCCAGAAGAGCTTTTGTGTAGGCGTGCTGTGGATCGCTGAAGACTTTTTCAACTGGGCCTGCTTCGACAATGCGGCCCTTTTGCATGACGCAAACATCGTCGGCAATTTTGCGCACGATGCCGAGATCATGCGTGATGAAGAGCATGGCCATGCCCATTTTGGCTTGCAACTCTTTCAGCAATTTCAAAATCTGCGCCTGCACCGTTACATCGAGCGCCGTGGTCGGCTCATCGGCAATGAAAAGATCAGGCCGGTTGGCGAGCGCCATGGCAATCATCACGCGCTGGCGCTGGCCGCCCGAGAGCTGATGCGGATAGGCCGAGAGCCGTGTTGCGGGATCAGGAATGCCGACTTCTTCGAGCAATTCAATCACACGTGTGCGCAGCTTGTCTTCGCCGCGCATGCCGTGAAGGGCAAGAATTTCGCCGATCTGCTTTTCAATCGAATGAAGCGGATTGAGCGATGTCATGGGCTCTTGAAAGACCATGGTGATTTCATTGCCACGCACTTCGCGCAATTTGTCATCACTGGCTTGCAGAAGATCATCGCCCTTGAACAGAACTTGACCCGAGGGGTAAGTTGCTGACGTGCTCCCGAGCAGTTTCACAATCGACAAAGCGGTGATGCTCTTGCCGGAGCCGGATTCGCCGACAAGCGCCAAAGTGCGTCCGCTTTGCAGATCAAACGATACATGATCGACCGCCAATGTCTCGCGTCCGCCTTGATGAAAGGCGATGGAGAGATCGCGAACAGAGAGAAGCGGCGCGCTCATGAAAAGGTCTTTCGCGGATCAAAGGCGTCGCGCACGGCTTCACCGATGAAGATCAGCAGCGACAGCATGGCCGCAATAATGAAGAAGCCTGCAAGTCCCAGCCATGGCGCTTGCAGATTGGCTTTGCCTTGCAGCAGCAATTCACCCAGTGACGGGGAGCCGGGCGGTAGGCCGAAGCCCAGAAAATCAAGCGAAGTGAGCGTCGTGATGGAAGAGTTCAGCACGAAGGGCAGAAAGGTGAGCGTGGCCACCATCGCATTGGGGAGCAGATGGCGAACCATGATCTTGCCATCAGACAGACCAAGCGCCCGCGCGGCATTCACATATTCAAAATTGCGCGCACGTAAAAATTCGGCGCGCACCACATGCACCAGCGACACCCAGGAGAAGAGCAGCAAAATGCCGAGCAGAACGAAAAAGCCCGGCGTGATGATCGAAGAGACGATGATCAGCAAATAGAGATGGGGGAGCGACGACCAGATTTCGATGAAGCGTTGCGAGATCAGATCGGTCAGGCCGCCGAAATAGCCCTGCACAGCACCCGCTGCAATGCCGATCATGGATGAGACACCAGCGAGGATCAGGCCGAAGAGAATCGAAATCCGAAAGCCATAGATGAGGCGCGCCACCACATCGCGGCCTTGATCATCTGTGCCCAACCAATTCCATTCAATCGCACGACAGCTCTGCGCCACGCTTTGGCATTGCGCGTCTGTCAGCCACCAGGTCGGTGCAGAAGGTGCAGGGGTCGGCAAATCGCGCTGATGGGTACGATAGGAAAAGCGGATGGGTGGCCAGAGCATCCAGCCATTGGCTTCAATCTCGCGCGCAATTTCCGGATCGCGATAATCGGTCTCCGCCAGAAAGCCGCCGAATTTTTCTTCCGGATAGTTTTTGGCGACGGGAAAGAGAATCTCGCCCTTGTAAAAAGCGATGATCGGTCGGTCATTGGCAATGAATTCGGCAAAGAGCGACAGGATGAAGAGCGTGATGAAAATCCAGAACGACCAATAGCCGCGACGATTGCTCTTGAAATTATCCAAGCGGCGGCGATTGATCGGCGAGAGTTTCAGAAAACCTTTTTGTTCGAGCGCGGGCGCCAACGGCGCGACAGATGTGGTCATCTCACACCTCCCGCGTTTCAAAATCGATGCGCGGATCAATCCACGTATAGGTGAGATCGGAGATGAGATTCACGATCAGGCCGAGCAGTGCAAAAATATAGAGATTGGCGAAGACCACCGGATAATCGCGGTTGATGATCGATTCATAAGAGAGCAGGCCCAGTCCATCGAGCGAGAAAATACTCTCGATCAGCAGCGAGCCCGTGAAGAAGGCATGCACAAAGGCCGCCGGAAAGCCGGAGATGACAATCAGCATGGCATTGCGGAAGACATGGCCATAGAGCACTTGGCGCTCGGTCAGCCCCTTCATGCGTGCGGTCTGGACATATTGCTTGCGAATTTCTTCCAGAAAAGAGTTTTTCGTCAGGAAGGTTGATGTCGCAAAAGCGCCAATCGCCATGGCGGTGACGGGCAAAGCAATGTGCCAGAGATAATCGAGAATCTTTGCGCCCCATGAGAGATCAGCAAAATTCTCCGACCATAATCCGCGCAACGGAAAGATCTGCCAGAACGAGCCTCCGGCAAAGAGCACGATCAAGAGAATGGCAAAGAGGAAACTGGGGATGGCATAGCCCACAATCACCACAGCGCTTGTCCATGTGTCGAAGCGCGAGCCGTCTTTCACCGCTTTGCGAATGCCTAGCGGAATGGAAATGGCATAGGAGAGCAAAGTCATCCAGAGGCCGAGCGAAATGGAGACCGGCAGTTTTTCTTTGATCAGCTGAAGAACAGGTGTGTCGCGAAAATAAGAGCGGCCGAAATCAAAGACGGCATAATTCTTCAACATGATGAAGAAGCGCTCATAGGCAGGCTTATCAAAACCGAATTGCTTTTCGAGTTCGGCAATGAATTTCGGATCAAGCCCCTGCGCGCCGCGATAGCGCGAGTCGGCCCCCGCCGATTGCGCATTGGCGCCAAGGTCACTGGCGCCGCCACCAAAGCGTGCGGTTGCGCCTGAATCGAGGCCCTGCAATTGCGCCAGCACGCGCTCCACCGGTCCACCGGGAGCAAATTGCACTATGACGAATGAAATAAGCAGGATGCCGAAAATCGTCGGCACCATCAGGGCAAGGCGGCGGGCAATATAAGCGAACATGCTTTTCCTTGGATCGGAGGCGCCGGAGCGTCAGCCTTTATAGTCGATGCGTTTCGCTTTTTCAGCGTCCCACCACCAGGTGTTGGGCGCGCCCGTCGAATAGCGCGGCGTTTTGTCGGGCCGCGAGAAGACATCCCAATAAGCAATCAGACTCTTGTCCTTATACCACATGGGAATCCAATAGCGCCCCGCGCGCAGCACGCGGTCGAGTGCGCGGCAAGCGACATTGAGCTCATCGCGCGTGTCAGCCCGCGAGATTTTATCGATGAGAAAATCAACCGCTTTGCTTTCAACGCCTGCCACATTGCGCGTGCCCGGCGTTTTGGCCGCTTCCGACGACCAAGTGATGCGCAAGCCGTCGCCGGGTGTGAAAGAGCCGCCCAGCGCCATGGTGACGATGTCGAAATCAAAATTGTCGAGGCGGCGCTTGTATTGAGCGGCATCGACCGTGCGGAAGGTCGAGACAATGCCAAGCTTGCGCAGGTTTGCTTGCAGCGGTTCGGTGTGAGGCTTGAGCGCACCAGAGGAATCGAGAAACTCGACTTCGAACGGCGTGCCGTCAGGCAGCAGCAAACGATTATTGTCGCGCTTGCATCCGGCAGCGCGCAGCAATTCATCGGCGCGGCGCAGAAGATTGCGATCAGAGCCCGAGCCATCCGAGCTTGGTGGCACATAGGGCTCGCCAAAAACTTCAGCCGGAACATCCGCGCGGAATTGTTCGAGCAGCGCTAGCTCTTCTTTTGAAGGCAAGCCCGTCGCCTTCATGTCCGAATTTTCAAAGAAGGATGCCATCCGCTTGTAGGCGGAATACATAATGTTGCGATTGGTCCAATCGAAATCAAAGGCCAGACCAAACGCCTCGCGCACGCGGGCATCTTTGAACTTTCCGCGCCGCGTATTGAAATACCAGCCTTGGCTCGGTGTCGGTGCGCCATTGGGCAATTCATCGCGCTTCACGCGGCCATCGCGCACGGCTGGAAAATCATAAGCGGTCGCCCAGAGGCGCGCTGTATATTCCTCGTTGAAATTGATCTGGCCCGATTTGAAGCCCTCAAAAGCAACTTGGCGCTCGCGGTAATATTCATAGCGAATGCGGTCGAAATTATTCTGGCCGACATTCACGGGCAGTTTTTCAGCCCAATAGTTTTTCACGCGCTCGAATTCGATATAACGGCCCTGTTCAAAGCGCGCGACTTTATAGGGGCCGGAACCGAGCGGGGCTTCGAGCGTCGAGGCTTCAAAATCGCGGCCTGTCCAATATTTTTCCGAAAAGATCGGAAGGCCTGAAATTACCAGATGCAAATCGCGCGAGCGGTTTTTGGAAAAGCGCACGATCAGCGTGTCATCGCTCTCGGCTTCGGCGCCAAGAAACTCAGTGAGGATCGAGCGATAGACCGGGTGGCCTTTGCTTTTCAGGAGATTGAAAGAGAAAGCCGCATCACGCGCCGTCAGTTTCGAGCCGTCGTGAAAACGCGCTTCAGGGCGAATGTGAAAGCGATAGGTCAGCTTGTCGGGCGCAATGCGCACTTTGTCGGCGACAAGCCCATACATGGAGCCCGGCTCATCGCCCGAGCCTGACATGAGCGTGTCGAATGTCATGTCCATGCCCGCCGCGCCATCGCCTTTGAAGACGAAAATATTTAGCGTGTCGAAAGTCTCGAAATTCTGATTGCCGCTCGTGTTTTTAATCTGAACCGAGAGCGTGCCGCCGCGCGGGGCTTGCGGGTTCACATAAGCAAAATGTGGAAAATTTGGCGGTAGCGCCAATTCGCCGAAGGTCGAGAGACCATGGGTTTCAACTTCGCCAGCTGTTTGAGCGTGCGCCCATCCGCGCGGCCAAGCGAGGCTGGTGGCGGCGCTGGCAGCCAATGTCAGCGTGGTGCGGCGGGTGAAACTCATGGGCGTCCTCGTCGATCGGTAGGTAACCGATGATTCGGGGCGATTATGTCGCTTTTTCGGATGCGTGCCAGCGTGGTGCGTGAGACGGACAACCCTCCCCCTTGTGGGGAGGGTGGACCAACGCAGTTGGACCGGGTGGGGGTCTTGAGATTTCTGAAGATGACGCGACCCCCACCCCTAGCCCCTCCCCACAAGGGGGAGGGGGATTTGGTGGCGCCAATCAGAAATGAAAAAGGCCGGGACAAGCCCGGCCTTTTGAAAGCAATGTTGAAGCTTGGCTTATTTGCCAGGCAACGGGGCCGGCGCATCAGCCTGCGCGCGCAGGTAGGCAATGAGATCGGCGCGCTTGGCCGCATCCTTTTCGCCGCCGTAGGCCATTTTCGTGCCTGCTGCGAAGCCCTTCGGATTGGCAACGAACGAGTCGAGGCTGTCATAAGACCAGTTGCCGCCCTTGCCCTTAAGGGCGTCGGAATAGCCGAAGCCTGCTACCGAGGCGATCTGGCGGTTCACAATGCCGTAGAGTGCCGGGCCAACCTTGTTGGCGCCGCCCTTTTCAACCGCGTGGCAAGAGGCGCAAGCCTTGAACAGGCCTTCGCCCTTTTTGGCGTCAGCCTTGGCGAGCAGTTCAGGCAGCGGGACAGACGGGGCAGCGGCAGCGGCTGCGCCACCGGCAGAGGCTTCTTCAGCTGCGGGCAGGGCGTAGGCCGATTGCTTCGGCACGCCGCCCTTGAAAACTGCATCGGAAACGATGCCGAGACCCATGATGAACAGAAGCGTACCAAGCACTGCGCCGGCGATTTTGTTGAATTCAAAGGAATCCATGTCTCTGGGGCTCCGCATTAGCTGTCATTGGACCGTGCGACCCGCACGGCCATGGGCGGTACGCTTTTTAATTCAGCGCACGCGGGCGTTGATTACCCGCTTTGCCGCCGTCTTGGCAACAGAGTATAAGGGCCCCCGCACTGATACCTTTTGCCGCTTGGCTTGCGGCGGTTGCTGACCCGATGATGGCCCCGCGCTGTGAAATTGGGGCCGCCCCGCCAAAATCCGCCTAAATATCTGATAATAAAACAAAAACTCATGTCCGATCCGATCGTCCTTGTTCCAGCCCGTTTGGGCTCCACCCGGCTGCCCAATAAGCCGCTCGCTGAAATCCACGGCGAGCCGATGATTGTGCATGTCTGGCGTCGCGCCGTTGAGGCGGGCATTGGCCCCGTTTTGGTGGCCGGTGACGCGCCGGAAATCGTCGAAGCGGTCAAAAAGGCGGGTGGCGAGGCTGTGTTGACGCGCGCCGACCATGAATCGGGCTCGGACCGCATCTGGGAAGCGGTGGAATTGTTCGATCCTGAAGGCCGCCACGACATGATCGTCAATGTGCAGGGCGATCTGCCGACGATCGAGCCTTATGCGATCCAAGCTTCGCTTCTGCCGCTCGCGGATCCCGCCGTTGATATTGCGACACTCGCTGTCGAGATCATGCGCGAAGAAGAGCGGCGTGATCCGAATGTCGTGAAGATTGTTGCGACGCCTTTGTCGGCGGGGCGCATGCGCGCGCTTTATTTCTCGCGCGCCACCGTGCCTTACAATGACGGCCCACATTATCATCACATCGGGCTTTACGCTTATCGCCGCAAAGCGCTGCAACGCTTTGTGCAGCTGCCGCCCTCCACTTTGGAAAAGCGCGAGAAGCTCGAACAATTGCGTGCGCTCGAAGCTGGGATGCGCATTGATGTGTCACTTGTTGATGCTGTGCCGCTGGGTGTCGATACGCCACATGATCTCGAGCGCGCGCGTGCGCTGCTCGCCCCTAAGGAATAAAATATGTCACAGAAGATCATTGCCTATCAGGGCGAGCCGGGTGCCAATTCGCATATGGCCTGCATGGATGTTTATCCTGACTGGCAGCCGCTTCCTTGCGAAACCTTCGAAGATGCTTTGGGTGCCATTCAGGATGGCAGCGCGCAGCTTGGCATGATTCCGATTGAAAATTCGCTCGCGGGTCGCGTGGCGGATATTCATCATCTGTTGCCGGCGTCTGGTCTGCATATTGTTGGCGAATATTTTCTGCCCATTCACTTCCAGCTGATGGCGATCAAAGGCGCGAAGCTTGAGGGCATTAAAGAGGTTTACAGCCATATTCACGGACTGGGCCAATGCCGCAAGATCATCAAGAAGCTCGGACTGAAGGCGCATAATGGCGGCGATACTGCAGGTTCTGCGCGCCAAGTTGCGGAGTGGAAAGATTCCACACGCGCTGCACTGGCGCCTGCCATGGCGGCTGATATTTACGGGCTCGATATTCTGGCACGCGATGTCGAAGACGCCGCGCATAACACAACGCGCTTTGTCGTTTTGTCAAAGGAGCAAAGCTGGGCAAAGCCCGATGCTGGCCCTTTGGTGACGAGTTTCGTCTTCCGCGTGCGCAATGTGCCGGCTGCTTTGTATAAAGCGCTGGGCGGCTTTGCGACCAATGGCGTGAATATGTCGAAGATCGAAAGCTATATGGTGGAAGGCGAATTCGCCGCCACGCAATTCTTGTGTGATGTCGACGGCCACCCGGAAGATCCGGCGCTGGCGCTCGCTTTGCAAGAGCTTGAATTCTTCACGCGCGAAGTGCGGATTTTAGGTGTGTATCCCGCGCATCCTTTCCGTGTCGAGACGCACTAAGCACCGTCATTGCGAGCGTTAGCGAAGCAAACCAGAGGCAACGCGTGAGGCTTCTGGATTGCCGCGTCGGCCTGCGGCCTCCTCGCAAAGACGGCTAGAGGCGCGTCATCCCGCTGGCGTCGACCTGCGCAAGCCATTCGCGCACGCTCTTGCCAGCAATTATCAAATCCGGCGCAAGATCGGCCATGGGCGCGAGCACAAAAGCGCGTTCATGCGCATGCGGGTGCGGCACAGTCAGGCGCTCGTCTGCAATCGTCTGATCATCATAAGCGACAATATCAAGATCAATCGTGCGCGGGCCCCAGCGCTCTTCGCGCACGCGCCCTGATGTGCGCTCGATGGTCAGACATAAATCCAGCAGATCATGCGCGCAGAGATCAGTCTCAATCTCGGCGGCCATATTCAGAAAATCAGGCTGGTCCGTCTTGCCCCACGGCGGCGTGCGATAGATGGCGGATTCTTTCAGCACTTTGACATGCGCATGCGCGCGCAAAGCAGCAAGGCTGGTGCGGAAGGCTTGTTCCACATCGCCGACATTGCCGCCAAGCGCGAGATAAGCACGCACCATGGTCACATCAGGCGCGCGGCAGGCGCAAATGAATGCCCACAGCTGATAGACGCTCAGGAATTGGCGGCTTCAATTTGCGCACGCGTAAATCAACCATGGTCACTGCAGGAAATTCTGCAAGCAGGCCTTTAGCGACAGCGGCGGCGGCGGTTTCCACCAGCTTGTAGCGCGTATCGACGAAGAGTTTGCGGACCGTGTCGACGATCTTCGCATAATCGAGCGTGTCATGCAGATCATCGCTGGCAGCGGCGCGTGCAATGTCGGTTTCGAGTTCCAGATTGATCAGAAACGGCTGCCCGAATTCGCCTTCATGACGATGCCAGCCATGATAGGCGTGGAGTTCGAGAGCTTCGATGAGGACTTGCGCTTTCATAGATTCTGCCATTCTTCAGGTCCGGAATGCCGCGAGCATTTTCATTGCATCGACATGCGGTGCGACATCATGCACACGAATAAGATCTGCGCCAGCCTGCGCCCCTAAAAGATGCAGGGCCAGAGAGCCGGCAAGGCGCTCCTGCGGGTCGGAACGCCCCGTCACCGCGCCAATGATGCGCTTGCGCGAGGCGCCGAGCAGCACGGGGCAGCCCAGCTGATGCAGGCGGCCGATTTCGCGCACAGCGATGAGATTTTGCTCGGGCGTTTTGCCAAAGCCGATCCCGGGATCGAGCATAATCCGATCGAGGGGAATTCGTGCGCGCTGCGCAATGTCGAGCGAATGCGACAGAAAGCTCAGCATATCCTCGACAATATCGATGGATGCATCTTCCTGCGCGCGATTGTGCATGAGCACGCAAGCGGCATGATGTTCGCTCACCACGCGCGCCAGATCCGGATCGCGCTGGAAACCCCAGACGTCATTGACGATCTGCGCGCCTTGTTCGAGCGCAAAGGCCGCGACTTTGGCTTTCATCGTGTCGACGGAGATGACGGTTTCTTTGGCCAGCGGCGCGATGAAGGGCGCGATGCGCGCGATCTCTTCTTCCGCCGCGACAGGCGTGTGACCAGGGCGTGTTGATTCCCCGCCAATGTCGATGATGTCAGCGCCTTCCGCGATCATCTGGCGCCCATGAGTCAGCCCGCGCGCGGTCTCATTATGCTGCCCGCCATCTGAGAAGGAATCGGGCGTCACATTGAGAATGCCCATGACGAGGGGCCGACCCTTGAGATCAAGGCGGCGCCCGTCGGGCAGGGGGATGAGGCGGTTCACCATAATGGCCCCATCAACGTCAGCGGCGCGCCCCTGTCAACGCAGGGCAAAGCGCGGCTCGCGCACCTCGGCAAAGGCTTTCAGCAAGTGCCAGGCAATGGCGATGGGGTTTGGGGTGCCAAGCCCTTGCGGGTGGGTTCCGGCAAACATGGCCTGCACTTCTGTGCGCGTCAGCCAGCGGGCGTCTTCCAGCTCGGAGGTTTCGACCGTGATCTCGCTCGAGAGCGCTTGTGCAAAGCAGCCCATCATCAGCGAGGCCGGGAAGGGCCAGGGCTGGGAGGCGTAATAGGCAACCTCGCCCACAAGAATGGCGGATTCTTCGGCCACCTCGCGCCGCACAGCGGCTTCAATGGTTTCGCCCGGCTCCACAAAACCGGCGAGTGCCGAATACATGCCCGGATTGAAGCGCGATTGCCGCCCAACCAAGCAGCGTTCGCCATCCAACACCAGCATGATTACGACAGGATCAGTGCGCGGAAAATGCTGCGCGCCACAGGCATCGCATATGCGCTTCCAGCCGGCGGAGGCGACATAGGTGCGCGTGCCGCATTGGGCGCAAAAACCGTGGCGTGCATGCCAATGCAGCAGGCTCTTGGCTTGCGCCAATTGGCCAAGCTCTGGTGCGGGCAGGCGCCCCTGCACAGCAAGGCTGCGCAAATCCATCTGCAGCGGCGCGCCTTCTTGAGCCACCTCGGGCACGGCTTGTGACAGCTGGCGGGCAAAGACGGCGCTGGTCTCATCGCGGCCGAGCAGAAGCTGCGTCGAAAAAGCCCCCAGCTCATCGGCCTGCGCGCCGGTGAAATAGGGCGAGAGGCCGCCTGCCATTTCGCGCAGGAGAGGGATTTCGCCGGAAAACACGACATGGCGCGTGTCGGGGCTGGCAAAAAGGTGAGAGACGAAATCCGCATCATCCCGGCGCATGCCGAGCCGATCGAGCGGATTGTCGCCATAGCCCGTCCGGGCAGAAGCATCCTGTGTCATGGCCGGAACTTAAGGCCCCGCGCGGGGCGGGGAAAGCGGCAACTGGCCTGTTGAGGAGGTGTTGGCTAAGCTCGGGGCATTCTTCAGGGGATAGGCTATGGCGCGCTCTACGATAAAAAGCTCTCTATTGAAGGCTGTTCATGAAACAGTCAGCGATTTGGCGCGCCTTGGTCTGATCGAAAAGCGAACGACACGAAAATATGATGTTTTGTGTTTGGCGCGGATCAGCCCCTTTGGTGCGAAGGCAACAAAAACGCACTCTCGATCTCGCAATCCCTAGATAAGACCAAAGGCAGCCTTTCGGCTGCCTTGGCTGATGACTCCCCTTTCAGGGCGACGGATAGCCTCAGCGAAGAGGCACCGCATATTCTTGGGTATGCGTGTAGAACATTTCAATACGACGATCCAGCTTCAAAAAGTCTTCAAATAATCTATGGTGTAAAGCGTAGCGTGCCTCTCACAAGAAATCTTCGTCTAGCAGGCTCAGTTGGGTTTCGATGTCAGGAAATCGTTTCGCAAAAAGTTTTTTGAACTGCGCTACATTATCTGAAACTTTAACCAAAGTAAGAACTTCACTAACTTGGCGTTTCAGCTTCTCTATTCCATAGCCCTGTGACAGATGTTGATGAAAGCGGGATTTTCTGGTTCCTTTTGTATCAACTTTAGGGTTAAGGCGATCAAGCTCCTCTAAAACAGCCCCGTTTTCAAGCGGATGATAAACATAATGGCGAGTGAATCTTGCAAAATGTTGAGGGCGGTTTTGGATTACTGCGCCCGAGCCCGTTGTTGTCAGCCGTTTGCTTCCGTAGATACGATTCAGTTCATCGTACAGCTCGTCTGGGAATTGTTTTTCCCACTCTCGTTTTTCTTCCTCAATGTACTGCTGAACGAGTAACCGGAGTGCGTCTGGGCTCCGAACTTGTTGAAAGCCTGTCGCTTCATCGATTAGGGCAGCTACACCTACCTTCCCGAATGCATTAAGCAGAATCCTCGCCTGTTCAGCTAGGCCGCGCTGTGATGAGGTTAGCTTTTGTTTTTCATCAGCACGAACAATAACCTTACAAATTTCGACGAGGATCTCTGCTTCGTATCCGTGCGCTAAATCTTGGGTCAGCGGTTTAAAATTGATTGGACTTTCGATTGCCTCATAGAGCTTCGGTGTGATCTCTGAACCGAGACCTTTTCTTTGCATGGCGCGCAAAAATACATTCCCACCGCCTGATTTCATACCAAGTGATGCTGCCATTCCTCGCTTGTGAAATACCCTCCTGCCATCTTCGAGAACGTAGCAGTCAAGCTCCAGATCACCCACCTTCATCTTCCCTTGGTGGGTTGCTCGGATCAGAGTGCCTTCTTCTTTCAGGTTCCTAATCTTTAGTTTCTTCGCAAGGCCACCGTTTGAGGCAATTTCTCTTATCTGGTCGCCGCTCAATGCTTCGGCTCTAGCTTGGCCACCTTTGCTTTGGGGTGCGGTTTTAAAAGTCATGGAGGAAATCCTTTTCTTTAAACAGGGTAATTATAAAACGTGCTTGCATTTTTGCAAGCACGTTTTGACATTTTTATCGTTTTTTGGATGCCTTTGAAATGGCTATAGTTCCGGTCTGGCCCGCCATCCACACGCGTGACCCTTCGCCCCTTGCATCCGGCCCCCCGGACTGCCAAATAGATTGTGGGAGGTTGGCGGTGGACGCACCACTCGCCAACCGGGTCAGATCCGGAAGGAAGCAGCCCTAACGAGACCGGGCGGGTCTCTGTCCAGCCTCCCACCCTATCAATGGCATATCCCTCGCATGAATGACGCGCCCCCGAACGCCCCAAGCCCGGATGACGGCGCTCTGTCGCTAGGTCTTGATATGCCGCCCCAGCCGCAACAGGCCGCTGG
>Ga0209400_1000351_pt1 | contig 40053 bp, 63 predicted proteins | sample M_130807_EF_Meta_FD_187313 | JGI IMG/M metagenome (GOLD analysis project Ga0209400, IMG submission 187313) | Freshwater microbial communities from Lake Montjoie, Canada to study carbon cycling - M_130807_EF_MetaG (SPAdes) (version 2) | ecosystem: Environmental > Aquatic > Freshwater > Lake... | reverse complement strand
TCTCGTATTCCTTTGCGACTCCGGCCGCGATGTTTGAATGCTGCTCTCTTACGTTGCCTCCGCTTTTAAACCATTCCGGCATTGCTCTGTCTAACCACACCGGGTCGCAGATTTGCTGGTCAATGTCTATCGAATCGTCAGTTGCCTTTCCATACACCATCATCGTTCCGTCAGCATTGCGGTCTGACTTTACAATCTCAAAGAATGCTGTTGTTAAATCGTTCATGGTGCTTTTCTCCTTAGATTCATTTTCTCTTTTTACTTTTTTAGCCCAAGCCCATCCTGCATCGCCTCCCCATAGCAACCACGCTATGTATCCAGCGCTATCTTTGCCCCAACCTTCACCTTTTTTGTCTACTTCATGCCGGGCAAAATAAGACAACATCCTGTTAATTGTATCTAATGAGATTGCAGCTCCGTTAGATAAATCTCTTGCTCTTGCTACTCCAACTTCGGTTCCTCCGCGATTGTATTTATCGCGTAGTACTAAACCGCGTTTGGCGTTACTGCGTACTTCTTGCGGCGGTGCAAATCTTTCGGCCATGATTACGCTGAGTAAGTTAAAACAATTGCGCCAGCGGCGGACGCTGCGGCAGAAATTGCGTAAATGGTATCGTTTGCGCTTGCGTAAAATGTTTGTGAAGTTCCATTAGCAATTGTGCGCCCAATAGTTGCACCTGATGTAGCAATTGTGCTGTCACCAACAAAGATAGCCGCGCTGTGACCATTGTAAATTGAGATTGGTGTTTGTGGTGTAGCGTTTTTATCCATTTGATGCAAAATTGATGTTGTTGTAAGTGTGCTTGCGTTTACGTGCTTAAATGCCATTATGAATTCTCCTCTGAATGTTCAGTAATTGTACCCTGAGTGTCCGGCTTTTCGTGCGTCTCGTTATCCTTTGTGTAACTCAGCCATACTATGCCTGAGCCGTCGTCGTAGAACCGGTTATCTTTTTCTTTCATTGTATTACCTCCACCGTAACGTATCTTGCGCCAGTTTCTGTTGTTTCTTTAGAGATGATTTTGAACGTAGTGTTAGTAGGCAGCAACCATTCTCTTTCTACTAATAATCCCGATACATCTATAACTTCTTCAATCGCCAATCCTTTTGTTCCTGCCGGGTTTATTACTTTTAGCATTAGCCTAGCTGAGAATGACTCCGCGTTTGATAGTGAGTTTGAAGTTGAACTAAATCCTTTGTCTACCCACGTGCTGCCCGGCGCTCCTTCCCATACTTTTTCTGCGAACGTGCCGCCTAAACCTCTAAATGTAATTATAGGCTCTGTAATTGGAGTTGTTCTTGCTATTACTCCGCTTACTCTGTCTGCGGTTAATTGCAAACTTGCTGCGCTTTCTGCCGGGTTTATTCCCGGGAATCGCATGCCGTCTATTCCTTGTCGTAAATAGCCATTTATTTCTTGGTAGTCAATTCCTTTGTATCGGTGTAATGCTTTGTATTCTAATTTGTCTAATTCTCCGAGTTCGCGTAATTGGCCATTGCCTAATTGTTTGAAATCTTTTAATGTTAAATTACGCGCATTTTCTACCGCTGAGGTTTGCGCTGTTGGTGCTGTTGCCTCGATGTCCATGAGGTTCATTCCGCTTGAATCCGGTTCCGCGTCGAATTCCTCGTTAATGACGGGCAGTAATGCGCACCGGCAGTTTGGGTGTACCGGCGGTTCCGTATCTCCGCTTTCGAATTGCTCTCCCAGCGCAACCACTTGGCCTTCGTTTGGCGCGCATAGGTCGCAAGGGTTTGCTCCGCTCCACTCTACTTTTTCTACCCCGTAGTTTTTGTAATTCTGCATACTTGCTAGGCTCATTGCTCGGTTTTGTTCCGTTACTGCAATTGTCAGCGCTCGCGCCGGGTCACTTACCTTTAACGCGATTATTTTTGCAGCTTTGCCCGGACTAAATCCAGCCGCAATTGAATCTGCGAGCGCCGTTCCAATCCGGTCGTATCCAGCTTTTGCAATGTTTTTACTTACTATGCCAGCGTCAGCGAGTATCTTTTCGAACGCTCCCGTAGGCCGGTAAAGTAATGCCGCTGCTCTGTTTCCCGGTTTCCAGTTAGCCCAATCTACGTAATCTGTTCCGTCTCCTTGCGCCATGTCCAATAGTTCATCTTTGTAAGGGTTTGCAGCTTTGTTTTCTGCCTTACGTCTTCTTACTTCTTTGCCGATTGCTTCTTTACTTGCGTCTAATCCCAACAGGAATCCATCTGTATAAACTTTTTTTAGCGCAGCCTCTATTGGCGCGTTATCTATCTTTACATGCAGCATCGCCCATGCTCGCGCTCGCGCTCTGTCTTGCGTTATGTTATCGCTTACGTACGGGTGAGTATCTTGGTACGCCTCATAAATTTTTTCAGCGTTAATACTTACCCGTAATGCTGCGCGCACTTGTACGGAGTTCTTCGCCGCTATGCGCACATCAGTTTTATGTGCGCCCCAAGTCATGCTAGGTAGGCCTTCGCCAATGACCTAGCCGTATCGAGGTCGCCTTCAAACGCGCAGCGGTTTAATGCTTCCGCCACTATTGGGTCTAGGCACTTGAAATCGAATTCTCTCCGGTTCGCGTTACCTTTCTTAGCCCATTTCATAAATGCTTTTACCTCGGCCGCTGTTTCGAGGTTATTTGGTTCCTCTTCTTTTGCAGCTGGTACCGGGTTGTTTTCTGTTTCCGGTATCTCTGTTTCTCCGTCGCTTTCTAATTGCGGCGCGCTTTCCTGTTGTACCGGGTTAATCATTCCGTCAGGTGAGAACAAAAACACGTTACTTCCGCTTACTAGAATCGGCATGTCTGCCTGAGGTGTATCTAATAGCGGTAAGCCTAATTCGCTGCGGCGTTCGTTTACTGTTTTGCCGGCGCTCGTTACTTCTATTTGTGCTTTACGTGCGCTTGCTTCGTCGTCTTGCGTCTTAGCAATCATCATTCTGAATTCTAATTCTCTTGGCATTCCGAGGTAAGCGTACGAGAGGTTAGTAATCATTTTATTGAGCCAATTAACTATCGGTTCAATCGAGATGTATTGCGCGCTATTTGCTTTTCCGCTTTCAAATCCTGCTCCGCCTAATCCGCTCTTCGGGTTGTATCCAATCTCAGTTGGTTGTACTCCGAAGTGACCGCAGATAGACGCAATTAAGAAATCATCTAACGTATCTTTGTACTTTTCTCCGTATGCGTCGTTAATAATCGGTGTAATTCCCTGCGGCAAGATACGTGCGCGTTTGCGCTGCTCTGTTTGCCCGGCTAGGTCGTCGTTGAGAATGTTTTCCCATGCTTTGAGCAAGTCCGGATTTGTACCCCATGTTGCGTCAGTTGCAAACATCAGTTCCGGCATTACTCCGTCAGTGTATTCAGCTCGTATCCATTGCTGTCTGCGTAGGTAAATGTCTGCTAGTGGTAGCGCTCGTTCCACCGGTGAGTATCCGTATACGCTTGTTGTACGTCGGTTTTTAACCATGTACGCAAGGTCATCAGAAGTAAATTCGCCATCCACTTTTGGGTCATCGCTATTTGCGCTGAATTCTGCGCGTGGGAATCCGTAGAGTATTTGTTGGTATGCAGCTTGCGGCGCCATAGGTCTCATGCCTCGGTCATCTAGCATCGGTTTAATTGTTGCTCCGTCTAGAATCTGCAATCCGTATAAATCTCCGCCGACTGTTTTCTGCGGCCATACTGCTAATGCGTCAATTACGAGCATTTCTTCTAACGCTATGTTTAACCAATCGGTAAACGTTAATCCGTTTGCTTTATCCGGGTTTTCCCAAAATGTTCTCATCCGGTCAATCTCGTCGTTAAATTCTTCTCTTGCTTTTGCCATCGCTCTTACGTGGTCGCCTCCGCTTTGCGACACAATCTTTTCTGACGCATCGTTAGCGAGCGTAATATCCCAATCTAATCCTGTTACTTTGCCTTTAATTACTTCTATGCACCGGCGCAAGATGTCTATTTGGTCAGCAGCTGCGCGTAGTGTCTTAAACGGTACGAGGCGCGTTTCAGTAATGTTTATGTTTTGTGCTACTTGGTATTCGTAGCGTCTTGGTTCCGGTCTTCCGGTGATTGGATTAACCGGGTTAATTGCTCCCGGTGTAATTGGTATTCCCGGACCGAATGGAATTCCTGCTAATAATGGATTGCGTGGGAGAGGGTTTACTGTTCCGTAGTTTTGCCCGATTGCTCCGGGTACTGCGTTGCGCATTTGTTGTTCGTTCATTGTTACTGCGCCGGCCGGTAAGTTTGGAGCCTTTTCTAATTCTGTTCCTGCTATTGCTTTTGCGATTCGGTCAAGTAGACCCATCTGAATCTCCCTTTGTAATGCCCCTTATTTTTCAGGCTTGCGTAATCATAGCAGTACCGCATTTAAAACACACACTTGCACTTTTCGGCATTGGTAATCCGCATTTTGTACAAAAGTTTGCTAACGCACTTAAATAAGTTATTGCGCTGCTCGTTCCAATCAGGCTACTAAATCCCTGCACCATCGCATCTAATCGGTCAGGTGAATCCGCGCTATCCGGCGTCCAAATAGTCATTTGCTCTTCCAGCTTGTTGAATTGGCCTACGTGTTTAATTCTTCCTTGTTCATACATCGCCGCCACCGGTTCAGCTCGTAACTTCTTTCCTACGTGCGCTCTTACTTCTTGTATCGGTAGGCTTGCGTCTACTTGTTTTAATACCGCGCTAACCATGTCTCCTCCCTGATTTACTTCCACGAGGATTGAATCCGCTTTATGTAATCTAAATACTTCTACCGCCTTTGTCGCCCATTCGTAAGGCGACCCCTTAAATGAATAATCCGCTATTACGTATCCTGTTCCGGCCGCGTCGCTTCCGCATACGATTATTCCCGTTTCGTCGCTATCTTTTGTATTCGTTACTGCCGGGTCAATACTTACTGTAATTCTTGCTAATGGAGGGTGCGTCTCTACTCTGTTCCGGTCAATCACTCCTCTAGTCCACAACGCTCCTTCTACGTCGTCTAGTATCTCTCCGTAAAGTTCCTGCCGGCCTAATCTTGTTCCGTTGTATCGTGCCTGTAATTCTACGAGCGCGCTAGGTGCAAGGTTTGCCGCGTTATCGAACGTCGAGCCTCTAATTACCTTTACGCTTCCGTCAGTCTTTGCTACCAATTGTCTAATCAGTGAGATAGGTCTTGGCGTCGTTGTAATTACTGTTTTTGGGTGTTCACCGAGGCGTAATCCGAATTGCAGCTGGTCGTATGTATCCGGGTATCTCCATGCCGCTAACTCATCGCACCACGCTCCATGATGTTGCGGACCGCGTAACCGGTCAGGCTCATCCGCCGAGAACAACTTAATCTTGCTTCCGTTTGTGAGCCTTATGTCTCCGGTTGAGCGGTTGTAATAATCTAATGCTCCGTATTGGTGCAAGATAGGTATTAGCCCGGATTCACCTTCCGCGCATGTATCTCTTACGTCACCGAACGTAGGTGCAATCACCGCCCATCGTGACCAATTCTGCGTCAGCGCTTGCCAAACTATCCATTCGGCCGCTGTTCGGGTTTTGCCAGCTCCGCGCCCGGCTAGGTATAACCACACCGACCATGAGTCGTCGTCAGTCGGTAATTGCTCGGGTCTCGCTAATAACGCTTCCCACGTTGCTCTTCGACTCCCTAGATTGTCTAACGAGTTCAATAATTCGGGCTGTATGTTCGATAAGTTGCTGACCCTCATACACTGTTACCTCCGCCGTAATCTTTGTTGGAGCGTCTAGCCCTAACAATTTCGCTTCCCTGTCGCTAATCCGTAATGCTGTATCTATCGCCCGTAGGTCGCCTTCTTTAGCCCTCATCCATACCGCTTGGTGCATTCTCTCCAACCGGTCTAATTGCATGTCTCTGTACTCTTCTAGGTGCGGCCGTACCATTCGCTCCGCCGCTCGCTGGTACATCTTGTACGCTCCGCTAGCGTTCTTAAATCCGGTCTGTATTGCAATTCTTTCCCACGTTACCCCAGCACGTCGCAGTTCAATTATCTGTATCTCCTTCTCCAATACTGCCGGAGATGGTGCTTTTTTCCTGCTCATGTGTTTCCTTTTCCTAGGGATAAGTAGTCTGCCATAATCTCTGTAATTTCGCGAGGCGTCTTATTCCCGGGTAAATAAATTGCGCTGTACTTTACGCTGAGGTTTTTATGCTTTGTTACTCTTCCCTTTACCCATGTAGGGTTTTGCGTCTTTCCTGTTTCGGCGCTTCTTGCTTCTCTTCTTGCTTGCGCTATTTTGTCGTTTGTTGCAAGGTAAAACAGGTATAGCGTTCCGTATCTTTCCGCTATGTCGAAGTACGTTCCGTTTGCTAGCCGGTCGCCTTCCCCGTAAATGTAATTTACTTCCCTTGACGCTTGGTCGTAAAACGCTTCTACGTATTTAATTACGGTATTGCCTAATGTATCTGTTCCGCTGAAATGTTCTCTATCCCAACCTAATGAGTAAACTTTTCCTAGTTCCGGCGCTTCCCACTCTTGGTGCTTAAATGGCCGGTCACTCATGTTTACCTTCGCCCAGCTCTTTTGGAACTCTTTTGTTAGGGTTGTTTTGCCGCTGCCCGGCTGCCCTATTAGGTAGATAGTGTCCATTTCATTGCCTCTCTTTTCGGTTCGCTCCCTACTATCCAAAATAACGTCGTTCCGTCCGGGTCATTCCACCACTCAAATTCGCCGAGGTTTTTGTCCATGTAATGTAATGCCTTGCCTTCGTACGTAGGGTGAAACTTTATGCCGCTCTTTGTGTATGGCATCTTGTCTGAGTAATTGCTGAACTTTGTTGAGTGCAGGTCATAATGCACCAGCAGTATCCGCCCGTCAGTTTGGTGTTCGCCTTCTAAGTCTTTGTGATGTTTGTACCTTCTTCGGTATACGTCTCGTATCTCTAATCCTGTTGCCCGTTCAATCTTTTCTAATCTATCTTCAATCATTTTTAGTCGCGTCGGACCTATGCCGAATAGCGTTACTTTCTTAACGTTTGTTTTGTACTTGGCCAACCCGTATAAAACGCTTACGCAGCTGTTGCAGCTTCCTGCCGTCATTGCTAGGTGCGTTACTTCCTCCGGTATGTTTTGTACTTGGTATGCGCCGACTTCGTGAAATGCTTGGACTTCGTCGTCGCTTGCTTTCTCGTCTACTGTAATTCCGTAATTTAATCTGTAATAGCCTTTGTACTCCGGCAGCGCCATTAGTTTTGTTACGTTGCTCTGTATCCCCGGGTTATACGCCACTTTTCCGAACACAAATTCTGCTCCGGCATCTTGCGCTATTGCGACGTTTTCATGTCGTATTGCGCTCTCCGGTTTAGTTCCGCCTAATACGCACGTAATTGGTATCTCGTAATGCTTCGCTACCAGCGCTCCCATGCTTAATTGAGGACTTAATACGCTTGCTCCCGTAATTATTCCCGGTACGTCTAACTTGCTAATTAGGTGTAATAGTTGTCTTAATTTACTTCCGTTTATGCCGCCGTATCCTAGCGGTGCGAAATAATCTTCTCTCTTCCAATAAATTCCGTCGCGTAATTCCACCGGCGTTAGGTCGTACATGTGGTCTTCCCATTTAACTTTATTCCGGTTAATCCCCAATTCCGGGAAGATTGAATCTATTGCCATTCCTTTATGCTCCCGTCGTCTACCGCTTCGTTGTAGTCGTTCTTGTATTCCGGGTATTCCTTATCCATCATAATCACTTGTCCGGTTAGCCGGTAATGGTTTTGTTTTACCGGGTTTAATCCTAAGTCATTTGGGTTGTCTTCAATTCTTAGGTGCTGCGGTAGGCAATCTTTTCTTGCTTGCCAAAAGATACTTAAATCTTCCTCCGGCCAATTGCCTTCGTTTTTCTTTATGCGCCCGGCCAGCATGTCGTTGTACACGTTTGGGTATCTTCGGTTTGGTCTATGCCAGCTCTTGTACGTGCATAACGTTGATTCCAGCGTGAAATACGATACGTCGTATTCCCATGCTTTTCCTTTTGCTCGCTCTTTAGCCTGTATCAGCAGCTCTTCGCCTTTGCCTTCTAATCCTTGTAATAGTTCATTGCTGTATTTTCCGTCGAATTTCGGGTTAGATTGGTGCCAATCGAATCTATCCAACCCTGCCACAATGCATAATCCGTTTCGGTGCGAGCGCGAACCGCTTATGTCGTTTATGAATAACGTGTCGCAATCGAACGGTACACCCATAATCCGTACGTACTCTAGGTATGAGAACGCGCTGAGTCTTCCGAACGTATTTATTCTTCTTGCCGTATCCCACATCGCCGCAAATCCTTTTGCAGCTGTCGCGTACCAAAAATCTTTTTGACTATCTTTTACCATCGCTATGTAACTTTGTATTGCATCTTCCAGCGACTTTTTATGGTATCTCCGGTCTGTATCGAATTCCAGCCGGTCGTAGTTTTCCCGGTAGAACGCTAGCAGCTCTTTGTGCTGTTCCATTTTTGGGAATCGTTTATGTAGTATGTAACTTGTTACCGGGTTTTGTGTGTTCCCGTTTAAGAACGCAAACCACAACGCCTCTTCGTCGTTCCAGTTGAGTTTTTCTTTGAGGTAAGGCATCAGGTAATACACGCAACCCGGGTGAGCGCGGTAGCGTAAATGAAATTCGTAAAAATCTTGGAATACTTTTTCTCTGTACTCCGGTTTTCTGTAATCTATTCCCATGCGTTAGCCGGGTTTTTAATGTCTTCCGCCATTTTCTCTTCGCGCTTGGTGCGGTTTTCTGCTCCTCTTGCTGTCTCTACTGCAAATGTGAAGCAGTCTTTCATTCCTCGTAGCGCGTAATAAACTATTGAATAGCGGTATGCGTCTTTTGCCGTCGGAGTCATAGGCGTTACTCCATGTACGTATTTATACCCGGGGAAGAATAAGACCCAGCCGTCTCTGCATGCGCAAGTCAGGTCGTATTCGTTGAAATTTAGGTAGCCGCCTTTCATGTCTCTGCGTACTACCGGCATCGCGCTCCATGTCGCGAAGTTAAATCCGTCTCGGTGGTAAGGCAACGTAGACGCTTTATTTACTACTCCGCTTGTCCATAACGCATCGTCAGTCATTTTCCATTCGTCACTAATTCCGCTTTTGCTGAGTGTGTCTGCGTCTTGGTTAAATAAATGCGGCGCAAATTCCTTAAACATTTCCCCGAACTTTTTAGCGAACGCGACTAATACTGCATGCTCTTCCGGTTGCTCGTTTGCCAATGTTGTAGTGCGGCAGCTCTCTCTGCGTTGAAATACTTTACGCGGAGCCATGCCAAATGTCCGGGATTGGTTTTCCATTCCCGTTCCAGCTCGTTTGGTAGTTCCGTATTTAATCCCCATTACCGAACGTCGCAATAAATTTACTTCATCCTCCATCGGCATGTACGCAAAAATAGGTTCTTCGGTATCGTCGTCAATGTAGATTGCAGCTTCCCGGCAATTCGGTTTGAGGTCAGGCACGCTTGTTCCTACTGTTAGCGTTGCTTCCTCTTCGCTTATTACGCGCTTTACTCGAATTACTGGTAAGTCTGATAATTTCATTCCGGAGCCTTTTCGTTATAGTTTTGTTCTAGTAATTTTACTAGAGCCTCCGAATTGCTGTTTGCCCCGTTTTGTAATCTGTACTTGCCTAATTGTTCAATTGTCCATACGTAAACTGTATTATCCAATTCAACCATCAGCACTCTTGTATCTACTGCCTTGTATCTATCCGCCAATGTTTCAATTTGTCCGGCAATTTCGTCTTGGTCATTTATTGCCCCTTTGACGCTTGGCGTTTTTTCTTCTTCAATCCTCGCCAATACGTTATCGAATTCGTCTTCTCCGTACCCCGTATGCTCTAGGTCATTGAGTGTTTCTAGCAATTCTAATAATGCTTCGTTATCGTATCCGCTGCGGTCGCTTGCTCTATTGTCTACTAACACAATCTTTGCAGCTGTTTCCGGGTCTACGTCTATGTAATTGACTTCTATCTCTGTCCAGCCGAGCGTGATTGCCGCTGCGTAAGTATGGTTGCCAACTAGAATTTCGTTAGTGTTTTTATTTACCGTAATCGGTTTGTACTGGCCGTATTCTTTTAACGACTCAGCAATTAGTTTAATGTTTCCCCGGCGTGGGTTATGTGGGTATTGCTTTAGGTTCTTTACGTTTACTTTTTCTGCGTTCATGCTGGCGCTTCTTCCTTTGTAATTTTTTCAATTAGCCGGATTAGCGCTTCGGTATTTGTTCCGAGGTCATTTTCATTTCTGAATTGCTCTAATCTCTCTATTACCCACAGGTATCTATTCTTTTCGAAATCGAACATAATGAGTCGCGTAGTGCGCTGATTTAATGTTTCTTGCCATTCGTTTAACGTTTTTCCCATGACTGTATTTCGCAGCATAGGTTCCGGCGCGTCTAATAAGTTTTTTAATTCTTTTAGGTCTTTGTCTGTGTATCCGGTAGCGTCTAGGTCGCCTAATCCGTCTAACAATTGCATCAGCTTGCTGTCGTTGTATCCTCCGGCGTCGCTTGTCCGGTTATCCATCAGCACAATTTTTGCCGCTGTCTCTTCGTTTACGTCTACGTATGTTCCTTGTATTGTTGTCCAACCTAATTTTTTAGCAGCTTCGTAGGTGTGATTTCCCGTTAAAATTTCATTTGTACGTTTATTTATTGTAATTGGTTTGTATTGGCCGTAGGCCTTTAGGCTCTCTGTAATTAGGTTTACATCGCCTTTGCGCGGATTATTTGGGTAAGGTGTGAGCGTTATTAGCGCTACTTCCTGTATCTCCATGTGTGGCCTCCTCTTCCAATGTTAGCAAGAACTCCGCTAACTTTGTAATTTCAAGTCTTGCATCTAATAAATCGTCTAGGCTTTCTAATAGAAAGTTTCTCCGGTTTTTCTCAATTCCCGGTACCGCCAGCATCGTTTGTATGTGCGCCATCGCTTCGTCAATGTCTTTGACGTTTACTTCCTCGGTAATGACTATGGCCATACCGCACAGATTAGCGCTGCTTACGCTCCTCGCGCTTGACCCGGTAGGCTTCTACTTCCGCCCGGTCGTAATACACGTTTCGCCACTCTCTGCGTTTCCATTTAAGCGTTCCTCGGTGCTGAATCTGTCTCAGGTTATTTATCTTTATCCCGAGGTATTCGGCTACTTCTTGCGAACTCATCTCTACCATGCCGGCGCGTCTACCTTCTCTTCAATGTATTTTGTTTTTACAGCTTGGTTCTTTGCAATCTTGGCAATTTCGTTTCCGGTGATTTCTAATCCGGTTACTACTGCTCCGGCTTTATTTGTGTAAGTGCTTTGTGAGAGCGTACCGACTAGAATTACGCTGTCGCCTTTTGTGTAACTATCTACAATTCCTTCGGCTTTTGAACCAAAAAATGTAACGCGATACCACATCGTCTCGCCGTCTTCCCACATGTTGGAACTTTTGTTTTTCTTGCGCGGTGTATGCGCTAATGAGAAACTTGCAATAGCGAGGTCTCCAGCGAACTTTATTTCCGGGTCGCTGCCAATGTTTCCTTTAGTTGTAATGTTATTCATGCGCCTTCTCCTTCTAGTAATTTTTTGCTGCCGTCGTCTAATAGTAATGCGAATCCGCCGCTAGGTAAACTTATCGGCCATTCTTCCGGGTTTTTCCAGCTGGGAACCATGAATCCTTTGCTTTCCGCCCATTCCGGATTGAGGTGAATACTTTTTGTTCCGAGGTTATGGCATTTATGATGAACGTTAATTAGGTTTGCCGCTGTGTCTTTGCCTCCTCTTGATTTTAGTTTGCGGTGATGGAGCGCCATACTTTCCTCTGCCGCTCCACCACACGCTTCACAATAACTTCCGGCGCGCTCTTGGACAATTGCAACAATCTTCTTGTCCATTGCGCCTCTTTTGCTAGTACCAGCCCGTACCTTTATTGGCATTTTTTTGCCAAAAAGTCCATGCGTTGCATGGTGAGCCGTAACGTTTTGTTATGTAGCGTAGCCCGGCCGTAATCTGAATACTAGCCTCTTTTGGTTTGTAAGGGAATTTGTAATTACCCCATGTTGAGGGTAAAAATTGAAATAGCCCGAACGCTCCTGAAGATTTGTTATGCGCATTTACACGCCAACCGCTTTCGCGCTGCACCAGCTCTTTGAGGCATCTATACTCGCTGCTCTTCCCCCATTGCTTTATCACCAAATGTTTGGCGTATTGTTTTGGGTTTGTTTCCGCGAGCATTTCTTGACTCATGCGAGGCGACGTTGCAGCTTCGGCGCTGAGTGTGTTACAAAGTCCAACCACTAAGGCTACTAATAGGACTTTGTATTTGAACTTTATTCGGAGACCTTCCGCCCTTTCTCACAGGCTTCGCAGGTTTTTGCTCCGTAGTGCCATGCCCCGTATGGGCAGTTTCTGTTTATCATGTTGTCTAAACTACTCATTTTCGTCTCCTTTGAGTGATAGCGAATAGTGCCTTTAGTTTACCTGTAATTTTATGTTTGGCCGCCGGCCGAAATACCGTAAACTTCCGGCGGCCAAAGGGAGCGCAGTTTCGGCTAGGCCGTTAGGTAGCCATCATGACCGGACTTGGCGGAATGAACTGCCGCTTTAACGCTCATTTCGAAATAATAATTCAACCGAGGCCTCTTCCTCTATGCGGTCAATGTCTTTGTGCATTTTAGCGACGAGGTATTGCTCCTCTGCCGCTTGCGTAAATGAATCTATTACCCCTTCGAGATTGACTAAAATCGCCCACATCAGCGCCGGGTCTTTTTTGCGCGCTCCTTTGCGCAGCAGCTTGGAAGACGTAATCATAAAGTCTCTTACCATAGGGTCATACTTCATTGGACGCTTCTTGTTCCACCCGGTGCTAATTCCCATAACGCCGAGTTTAGCGCTTCGTAGTCTAATTTTGCTGAAATCCAATTTATCCGGTCAGGCGTTTTCTGCACGTCTAATCCTGAATCTTTGCAGAAATCTATGTATGGCCGCTTGCCTTTGTAATCAGCCATAAACGCTACCGCGCCTTTGTAGATGTTGTAGTCGTTATCTATCCATAGCATTACGTTCCAGCTTGCGTAATTCTTCCAGCCGTTGTATTCCTCTTTGCCGGTATCGCCTTTTTGTGAATAAGGCTGCGTTCCATTGCCGTTTTTGTTTGGGTCTGTTAATTTCATTTAGAATCTCCCCGTTACCGAATACCGGTAAGACAATTCGTCTTCGGCTCGCTGGTCATGGCCGTCGTCTTGCTCCGGTATGTCTAGCGCCTCGGTTGCTTCAGTATGGCAGCATGGCGTTATGAGGAATTCCTGCTCCTCGTCGAATAACAATTCACTTGGCAGCCATGAATTTTTACCTTTGTTGCACCATGAACAATCTAAATAATCTTTTTTGCTGACGTTTTGTATTTTTGTGAATCGTTCAATTTCCGTATCGGTTGCTCTGCGGTGCGTATCGCATTTATCTATGCAGCTTTTAATTGTATTCATGGGTATAACAAATCTTTGCAGAATTGACTCATTTCGCTAACCGGCACTTTGCATTGTTCCGGTGTAGTTGCTTGAAATCCCCAAGCAGCAAACGCCACAATTGCTCCTACCGCTACCCAGCGGCGTATTCTGTATTTCGCTGCCATCTTCATTTCTTGTCTCCTTCAATTACAGTCCAGCCAGTTAATGGAACCCGGCCGCAGCTCTCGCAAACGATTACGTCTCCTTCTATTGCATTGCCGCATTTACCGCATGTGAACACAATGCCTTCACTCGACTCAGTTACAAATCTACTCACGCTAACCACGCTCCAATCCATGCTACTGCCGCTGCGAGAATAACTATTGTTAATGGTGAGTTCATAATCTTGCCAATCTTGCATCGAAATTTTTAGCCGTCATTTGCAATTGCTCGCAGAGAATTGCTTGCACGACGCGTACTGCGTCGCTTGAATTGCCTCCAATGTTCCATGTGATTGATGTTGTTAAATCGGCCGGAGCATCGTATTTCCAATCGTAAATAGTTGCGATTGTTGTAGTTCCGTCGCGCTCGGTTACGTGCATTCCCCAATTGAAATGTACTTTGTATCCGTCGCTAGTTTCGGGTTTGCCGAATACCGCTTCCAGCTGCTCGCGTGTAGCCCAAATGTAACCTTGTAGGCATGTGCCGCTGATTTCTTTAGTGCGTTTGAATTCTCCTACTGTCTCTACGTATGTAGTCATCATTAGTTACCTTCCTTTGCAACAATGTATCCGCGTGAGTTTTCGCTTACAATTGTGAATCCTTGAGCAATTAGCGCTGCGATTGCTTGATTTAGTATTTGGGTTGCTTCTTCCTGAGTAAATTTTTGTCCATTGTATCCATGTGTAAATTCGACATTAAACTTGCCAGTTGAAACTTTTACGTAACGTGGGCGCAAATTGCGGCCGTTGACGTTGAAAGATGAGGCTTGTTCAATAACCTCTACACCTGAGTAATAAGCATAGTTGCGTGTAATGTCGCGAAGAACACTTTTTCCACCTGCAACTTTTTTGTAACGCACTACATTTGCTTTACGTAGAATTCCTGCAATTTGAGCCTTTGTTACTGTCTTGTCGTATTGCGCTGTTTCTACTATGTTTTCTATGCTTTTTGTTGCTGTATTCATTTTGCTTTCCTAACTGTTTGGAGGAACTTTTGTTCCTTGTTGAGTTTAATTCTGCCTTACTTTTTTGGTTTTGTCGCCCATTGCGGCAAGTTTTTTTAATTTATTTTTATTTATTTATTGCCTCTATTTTGACCGCTGTATCCATTGCATAGCCGACTCTGCGGCCGCGAGTTAGGTAATACCGGTTGTTGTATAAATGAATCCAACCCCATTTGGTATTTCCGCTTTCAAACGTAACCCGGACTTTAATTAAATTGGTCGCATACGTATTTAATAATTCAGTTAATGATTCAGTGGTCATTATTTTGTCTCTATTTCAAAATGTAAATACCAGCCGTTTTCGTCGCCTTCAAATAGCCATTCACCGCCGGTTGTTTTTTCATTTAAACGTACCGCTGCGTTCCACGCAGATTGGTAGGTTGCGTAATACTTTGTTTCGCCCTTAGCGGTTTTGTAAATAGTCATCAGAACGCTTCCGCCATCATGCAGCGCATTTCTTCCTCAGCTGCGTAAATTGCTTCCATGATGTTGTCCGGGTGAGAAACGTATCCAGCGCGGTATGAGAATTGAGTACCCATGCGGCCGCGCCATAATTCGTACATTCCCTGCACTTTGTAGAGGTTCCATTTGCCGGCTTTTTCCACCGGTACGATTGTTGCTCTTGCGTTAATTAGTGCTTGTAGTAAACCGACTGCGGTGTATGTATCTACAACCTTTAAGAATAGTTCGTGGCCGAGTGTTTGGTCTTTGTTGAAATCGAAATAATCTAATCCAGCTGCGTCGGTGTAAAACGCATAGTTTTGTTTTTTGTATGTAACTAAAATTGTGTTGCGTGAATCTTGGGCAGAAAGTCCTAGTTTTTCTATGATTTTGTCGTACTTTGTCATTTTAGTTCCTAACGTTTGGGAGGCCTTTTGGTCTCTGTTGGAACTAATTCTGCCTTACCTTTTGTAATTTGTCGCCTGATTTGCCAAGTTTTTTTAATTTATTTTTTTATTTTTTTTCTACTATAACTTTTAATCCGGGTATGTTCCCGTAAATCTTTCTTGCATGTAGTTCCGTCACTTGCCCGTCATCTACGTACGCTACTGACGTTAATGCGTCTAATGCAGCTCTTGTTAATTTATCTAAATCCGGTGCCACAGATGGTTCCGCTCGCTTGACTGTTTTTGGTCTTGGCATAACAAAGATAAGCGTTACCTTCATTGCGCCTTCTTCGGGTTTGCAGCCGGCTAATGTTGCTTCCCACGCAATTGTGGAGCGCCAAACCGCGAGCGCGCTGCCCTGAGAATGCAGAACTCTTCCGTTAATTACCTTCATTGAACCTTGCGGTACTGGTAATCCGTTAACGTGGAATTCTTTCACCGCACTAGGGTAATTGAATCCGTTACAACGCTATGTACTTCTTTTTGTCCGTTAGCGCAATAGAAATCATACGTTCCGTTATTATCCGGACCCATCATAGATTTCACGTGCATAATCTCATTGTTAATTAAAACTTGGTCGCCGAATTGAATACTTGCCGGCGGTACTGGAATGAAAGTCATCTTTCACCCCCTTACTATTATTCAGGTTACGTAATAGTGTAAGGCTTACGGGTAATCTGAGCAACTCATAATCGCCTTAAAATCTCTTTTATGTTTTCCGGCATAGGTACCGCCTCTGACTTGCGCTTCTCGTTCTCTTGGAACCACTTTTGAGACTCCATCCTCTCTCTTTCGCTCTTCTCCCTAGCCTTCGCCAGTTCATAGGCTCTAATCTCATCCTGACCCCGTTTCCGGGGAGGCAGCGGTTCATCTAACCAGCGCTCCGCGTTGAGCCATGTAGCCGGGTGAGGTGTAAACGTCTCTTCCCGGTTTGGGTCTGCGGCAAATCTTGCGGCAGCTGTGATTGCTTCTTGCTGGTCTTCGGCCGTTAATTTATCCCACGCTTTTCTTGCTGCTCCCTTTGCAGTTTTTCTTGGATAGTTGTTCCAAAATAAATTGAATTCTCCGGGTGTTTCTTTGGGTGTTTCTATAGGGTGTTTCATAGGTCGCGAGAGTCGCCCCGTAGACGTCGTGATTGTCGCCTCGTTAGCGTCGTCAATGTCGCCCCGTTTTTCTTTACGCGGCGGCGTTTTGTCGTCTCGTAACTTCTTTAGAACGATTGTGTATCGGTGCGGTCTGCGGTCATCGCGACAATTAGCCGAGCCGCCTGCCCTTTTTTCAATCCATAAATAACCTTTTGTTACCAGCTCGTTAATACTTCTTTGTACTGTTCGCACGTTGCAGCTTGCTCTTGTTGCAATTGTTTGCTGACTAGGCCACGCGTTATCTCCGTCGTCGCTAGCGTGGTCTGCTATCACCAACAGAATCATCTTCTCCGTCGTTGGTAAATTCGTTCTCCACACTTCGCTCATTACTCGAATACTCATCCGCTATTGCCTCGATTTCTTTTCGTGAGATTCCATACTTTGTTAATTCCGTTATTGCTGTTTCTCGTAGCGGCGACCCGTCTCGTCTTCTTAGCGCGTTACGTTCTTTCGTAACCAGCCCTCCCCACATTCCGTAATTTTCATGCTTCATTGCATACGACAAGCACTTATCCCAAATCGGACACGCTCCGCAAATTCTTCGGGTCGGTTCGTATCCAATCGTAGTTATTAACCATTTATTTTCTTCAACCACGTAGAACAAACTAGTCGGTGCGCCGCTGCACTCCGCCTTTGTCCAATCTATTTCGCTGTACCCGGGCATCCCGTTACTCCGCTCGCTTCGTAGTAATTGCAATACGCAGCGCAAAATTTAGGCCATTTTTCAGGAGCCGGCGGTAGGTTTTTAGCCGCCATTTCCTTTGTTTCGTTTAGCCAATTTATTGCCATTAGTGCAACAGCTTGGTCGTATGGTTCTTTGTGACTTCGTATTTCTGCCATTAGGCCGTCTCTTGGTATAACCACTAACGATACTTCCTTCACGTCGTATCCGTTTTTAGCCAACAGGTATCCGTACAATTGCACTTGCCATCTTTGTTGTTCGCTCGGGAAGTAGCGTAGTGATTTCTTTTTTGTCGTTTTCCAATCTACTACGAGGCCTAAATCTTTGATAAATAAATCTATGTGGCCTTTTAATCCTTCGTATTCGAACTCTTGTTCAATTAAAAAATTATCTCCGAACGGGTCTTCTCTTTTAATTGCGTCGGCAATTCCCGAGTGTATAAACGTACCTAATATTGAGGCTAGGCTTTCTGTGTCCGGGTTTGTCTTCGGTGCTTCTTGCAGCTGGTAATAAACTTGCCGGCGGCATCCTCCGATACTTGACGGACCGATTTCGACTTGCTTGCTGCGGTCTCTGTTTTTGTCGTACGCATTGAGGCTTTTGCTCAGTAGGTCGTTTAAGTCAATCATAATTCTAATTTCCAAATCGTTAGTAGTAATACATCCGGTTTCATTTGGTCTAATCCAAATACTTCCGCCACTTCTTTAGCGATAATTGACCGCCAATAAGTTTCAAATTCTTTTGCCAACGACTCATACGCGTTTATCCCGTTTTTCATCTCCGGGAATCGTTTATCAGTTATGACTGTATCTATTGCATCTTTTTTAATAAACGCCAACGCTTGGTCGTATAAAAAAACGTTATGCATTCTGCGTCAGCTTTGCTACTTCTTTTGCTGCCTCTTCCCGGGTTACTCCCGGGTGGCCTTTTATGTACGCGTCAATAAATGCTTCCATAATCGATTGATTGAGTCGTTCCTCCGTCATTTGCAATCTCCGCAATAATTTGTAACGCGTACATGCTCTAATCCAATTAATAAAGTTTTTGCACAATGAGTACACTTTACGTAGGTAGATTGACTTGTTTTGCGGTAAAACGGACTACGTATCCCTATCATGCTACCTCCATTGACGAGCGCACCGAAGTTCCAATGCTGCGCGCAATTTCCACTTGTACTTTAATTCGTGCTGCGTTTGCTCTTGCAGCTTTGACTTGCGCCTCCGCCATCGCTACCCGTATGTGCAATTCCTCGTTACTTATCAGCGCCATGTCTTCGCGCTCGCTGACTGTGTAATTCTTTCCGGTCGGAGACGATTTCATACTGTACTCCATCCGGCTTTTTGCTATTGCAATTTCGTACTGCGCTTTGTAAGAATTGTAATGACTTTCTACTTCTACCAATTCGCTATGACTTTCGTCAATCTCTTTTGATAAATCGTATAGCCGCTTTTCTATTTGTGCCGGCGTGACTACTGCGTTATTCATCTTTCCTCCCTTATCCTAATAACGTATAAATAAATGCTAGTAATGCTAAGAGTTGTACTTTGAACATTGCCAGCAAAATGTTAATCATGGATTTCCATTTCTTCTTCGTCCAGCTCGCTGACGCTTTCTGCGATGTCCGTTTTATTTTCTACGACGGATAAATGTTCCTTTGCTTTGCGCGTTTCAATCTCAATTACTTTCCATGAATCTGACGCGTAACCAAACGGGTCAGGCGTCAGCATGTATCCGGCTGCGTCTAACGCTTTCCCGGTTGTAATTGCGTCTAGGTTTAACGCCTCTGCCAACCGGTGAATACTTACTTGTTGGTGATTTATCGCTACTAGCCAACCCGTACTAGGTTCAAACTTTTTTGTTTTGTTGCTCATAATTTTCCTCCACAATGCTTGCATGTTGATTTTGTTAATCTTTCTGAAATCTCTCGGCCGTTGACGTATTCCTCGACTACGTATACCGAGCAACGATTGCGCTTTTCTTTTAATCGCACAATGTAATTTTCTTTATGTAATATTGAGAGCATGGCGCTAGATTGTCCAGCATGCCAATTTTCAATCTCTCCCAATTCTTTCCACGTTAATCCGCGTTCCAGCTGCGTTGCCACTCTGTAAAATGACGTACGCTGCATAAGTGATGTTTTGCCGCTGCGGTCATCTTCTAATACTCTGTCGCGGCTTGCTTCGCTTCCTTGCCAACCACTTGTTCCAGCGTATGGCGTTAGAGGTAATTGCATGTCGTTCATCGGATTTGCTCTACTCTTGCGTTGAGCGCGTCTTTTAATGTTGTTCCATCTACTTGTACTTCTAGCAGCTCTTTGTTTTCTTCCCACAATTTACGCGCTTCGTTTACATCTTGAAGAATTGGAACAATCCCTAGCGCCATCTTTACCTGAGTTATTTCCTCCGGTGTATACACTTTTGGTTCTTTGCTCTTTACCGGTTTGCGCGCTTCGGCTCCGTAACGCTCGACCTTTTCCATCTCTTCTCGGCTTGCGCGCTTTCCCTGCGAGGCGTAATTGCAGTTTGCTAATGCTCTTCCGAGACTGGACGTCTCTCCGTTTTCTAGCGCTGATGTTCGGTTTACCGGTGACGCTCCAACTATTTCTTCGGCGTAGCCGGTCGCTGTTGGATTCATGTCTTCTTTATCGAAATAAATCTCAGCCTTTACAATGAATCTGCGTTCATCGTGGAAGATTAATTCTGTGAATACTCTGCCGTTTGCGTGGTCTTTCCAGAACTTTGCCAATCTACTTTCGACTGTCTCGTAATCTTCGAGGTTAAATTTTCCAGCCATTTTCTATGCCTTCTTCCATTTTTGGGTTCGCCTGTCGGAACCTGTTGCCGCTAATTCTGCCTTACCTTTCCTCAAATTATGGTCTTTTGCCTGTATTGTTTTTTTTGTGTCGTATGGGAGGATTACCCCATGACTACCCTTATAGCCGTCCAGCACTCCGATTGGTGTTTAATCGCCGGTGACTCCCAAACGACCTCGTATCACATTTCTGCGGACTGCTCTCCAATGGGTAAAATCGCTTTGAACGGTAAATACTTGGTTGCAGCTGCCGGCCTTGTTCGCGGCATGAATCTTATTCAACACGCTTTTACTCCGCCTCCTCCTCCCCGTTCTAATCTTGATAAATTTATGGTTACTACTTTTGTTCCGGCTCTTCGTAAATGTTTTCAGGCCAACGGGTACGACATGAAAGATGATGGCGACATCGCTTCTCACGATAATGAATTCCTTGTAGCCGTCAATGGCACTATTTATCTTATTGACGAGGCCTATGGCGTTGAGCGCACTTCGGATAAGGTTTATGTAACCGGCTCCGGTATGGAGTTAGCTCTCGGCGCTGCTCATGCTCTTGGTGTTGCAGACGTAGATGACTGGGAAGAGGCCGTAGAAATTGTCGAGGCTGCCGTCAATACCGCAATTAAGTTTGATATTTATTCCGGCGGTGCGGTTCAGTTTGCTTTGCAAGATACTGCCGGTAAATCATGGATTACTAACGAGTAAGTTTCGTTGCTCGCTTATCGTCTCTTTCTTCCTGTAATTGTCCGAAAGTTCTTCTAGCCATTTTTTTGTTGAAATGTTTAATGTTATTAGCCGGTATTCCTATTTTGTTTGTAGGTAATGTGATTGCCAATAGGTCGCTTGCGTCTTGGTTTTCGTATCCTGCGTCTAGTATTGCCGCGTCGTCAGGGAACACTTCCGCATGTCTATCTGTTTCTTTATTTATTAGGTGGTCTTGTTTGCCGCCCATTGAATACAGGTACTTAAAATTGTCCGGGCAATTCGGTTCTACCACTTCTTTGAACATTTCCACTTCTTTTGTATAGCAATAAAACGTTACTTGCGGTGTAAATCGAGCAATTTTTAACCACAATTCTAAATATTCTTTTGAGAAGAAATCCCCGGCGTCATGTATCCGCACAAATTTACCGGCCATTTTTGGTTTTTGCACTTCTTCTAACATGTGCGCTAACCAGCCTTCCGGGTCTTCTAATACGTATTCTAGGTTTTGTATGTGTCTTCTTTTTACGTTGCTGAAATTGTAGGTTCCGTTTCTTGCGTAACAAAAACTTGCACACGCTCCGGCGTTAGGACAAACGTTAAAGTTTTGCCCGTTAGTTAATTTGATTGCGAACGCCGGTAGCGACCAATTAAAAATTCCGTCAGGTCGTAATTCTCCGTTTTGCGTGAGTAGTTTTTCTGGTCTCATTGTCCTCCCCAGCCTCCTCCATGAAAGATAGCCGGCGTCGCCGTTATCACTTTATTCATTTCCGTTTTGCAATTCGGGCAATTAAATTTGTGTTCCTCTTTAAATGAGAAATACTTTTCTTCAATCCGGTAGCAATCCGGGCACTTAAATTCATACATTGGCATTAGCGGCATCCGTTACTTCTTTAGCGAACACAATTCTTGCTTGTTCGAATAATAATTTATGGTTCCACGTCATAGGTTCCGGCGCTTCTAATTCCATAATTGCTTTGTAAATCCGGTCGCGCTGCTCGGCTAGTCGTATTTTTAAAGTCTTCTCCATTAGTCTAACCACACTTTGTATCCAGCTGTGACGCGGCCTTTTATCGGGTCAATAAAATGTAGTCGCTGACTTGGTGTAGCGCTCGCCGCGAGCATTACTCCAGCGTATCTATTATCGCTTTCGGTGCTTCCCGTTTGGTACACGCTTCCCTGTCCGTTAGCCATCGCCCACTCTGCGTGAGTGTGGTAATGCCCGATGTATACGTCTCTGAAATCCCAAGGGTAAGAACCGCTGCGCCATCTATTTGCATGTTGCACGATTGCTCCGGGTGAGGCGAATCCGTTTCGGCCTACTTCGTCTCCATGTATCAGCAGCGCTTTATAGTTTCCTATCTCCACCCTTTGAATATCTTCCGGGCAATCTTTCCAATCCAATCGCTTTTCTCCGGCGAGTAATTGTTTAGCCAATTCATAGCACATGCGGTCAAAATTATCACTCCTAGGCACGTTATCGCGTTTGCTGCCAATCCGCCCATGATTTCCCCATTCCGGTACGACTGTAACTTTCTTGTAGTTTGCGAGCGCGTACCTTACAACATCTACGCACAATCTACTTACGTTTACGTATTGTTCGAATAACGTAGCGTCAATTTCGAACGCTTGACTAGGGAAGTTAAATAATCCTTCAATCATGTCTCCGCCGAATAGAATAAATACTTCATCTACCGGGTGGTCAGCTCTGTGTATTTCTGTAATCTTTAATGCTTTGTCGCAGAACGTCATTACTCTTTGTTGCATTACTTCGCTGTTGTACGTTGTAGTTTTTTTAGCGCCTTGCCAATCCGTTAAATGCCATAACGCTACTTCCGGTTTCTTGTTGCTCTTTGTAAATTTTGGTTCCGGTACCGGGTTTATTTTGCCAGCTGCGAGCGTTGCGTCGTATGCCGCTTGGTGTGTTGCCTCTACTAAATCTGTTGCTTTCTGTTTTGTCTCTAATAGTTTCTTTTGCGTACGCATCAGCGCTCGGCGCAATTCAATTACGTCGCTTGATTCAATGCCTTCCGGCAGCTCTTCGAATTTATCCTTTAGGCTCATCGCTCATCACAATTTCTCGGCCATGTATTGTGTACCCCAATTTATCTTGCCAAGAGTCGTCATGCCCCGGTGCTGCGAAGCATCGTACGCTTTTGTACGCGTCAAGCATTAGCGCTACTTGCCATGCTGGTATGTCTTCGGTTTGCAACATTGCTCCCCAAATCCTGCCGGTAATAGCGAAATTTTTATGAGCATCTCCGTAAATGTTTTGGCGCTCGTCCAAAATGTCGTCTATTTTTTTTCTTGGCATGCGCAAATGTTTTTTCTATGTCGTGAGATTGCCTCGTTGCTGCTCTTTACTCCTTCGGAGCGCAACGCGCTTAATACCTCGTTAGCGGAATAACCTTTGCTCCACGCTTCGTCTAATGCCTTTTGGTCTGCCGGACTTAACGATTCATACATTGCCATGTACGCGCAAGCGTTTTTTGTATTGCGTTTTGTTTCTATCTCTTTCAATTTATCCGTTAGTGCCATTTTGCCTCCTTGCGTAATCTTACCCTTTATCCACAGAAATGCAAAGACCCCTAGCCAATTCCCCGAGGCTAGGAGTCTTTCGCTATTAAGTTTTTATCCCGGTTAAGCAGACTTTTTTGTTGCCTTTTTCTTTGTTTCCGCTTTGAGCAGCTTGTCTATTTCTGCCGTTGCTTCATCAGCCACTATGCCAAACGCTGAGTCATTAGGATTAAGCGCTCTTAGTAATGGTGCTGCTATTGCGATTACCGCCGCTGTGAGTAGGTCGCGTGGGTCTGTCTTTCCCATAGACAGCGCTACTACTACCGCTACTAGTGCTGCGCGGCCGTATGAGGCAATTGCCGCTTTTAGAGTTTTATTCATGTTACTCCTTCGGTCTTCCTACCGCCATAATTAGCGAGTAAGAACGTTTCTTTAGGTAAAACCCGTCTCCGTTGCTTTGACTTCCGTTTTTGTCCGGGCTTGTATTGCCTTCGTATGCGTAAATGTATTTTAATGTTTTATTGTTGCTTTTAACAATTCCTACGTGGTCAGGTTGCGCATCTGCGTCAAATTGGTAGAACACTACGTCTCCGGCTTGCGCTTGACCCACCGGTACTAGTTGCCCGTTTTTTGCTAGGTACTTCATCCATTCGTCGCAGCTTGCGAATCCTTTAGGCTTTGTTTTTGGCGCTACCGCTGTAATCGCCCCAGCGTCAAAAAATACTTTAGACGCGCTCATTGCGCACCAAGGTTGGTTATTTAGCCCGTACCATTTGCCGAATTCTGTATTGTTATTGTTGCCTTCTTTGTAGCCTAAGTGTTTTTCGGCTTCCGCAATTACTTTTTTAGTATCCATTCAATTTACGCCTTCTTGTATGTGTTGGTCGAATCTTCCCGTCAATCTTGCTAGGTCGCGTTCCATTCTATCGTTTTGGTCGCGTAACGAGCTGCCTCCGTTTCGGTGGAATTGCGCGTTAATTTTTTCTAGTTTGATGTCTTGCTCTGTGAGTCTTTCGTCCAGCTTGCGCCACGTCTTAAAAATACCGGCAGGTAGTAATACGACAATTGCGAGTAATTGTGCAATCGTCAGCAAGGTATCTATTTTCATGATGGTAATTATTACACATTGTAGAATGGAATTTTGCGGTTAGTTCCCGCGATTTGAATAATCACGTAACCGACTGGCAGCGGCGGCGTAGTTGCAGCTCCAGCGGCTCCTACTGTTGTAGCCGTTGAAGTAGTGTTGAAATTTACAGTTGTACCTAATGTTGTTGTTCCCGTTGAAGTTAAATTTACTCCGGTTACTGTTCCTAACGTAGATGTAATGTTACCGGTTGTAGCCGTTATGTTTCCGGTTGTTGCTGTAATTCCGGTTCCTCCTGTAACAGTTGTTCCTGCGCTTAGCGCTGTTCCTGCACTTACTGTTGTTCCTGCCGAAATACTGCCAGCTGTTGCCGTAATGTTTCCTGTTGCTACGGTAATGTTTCCGCTAGAAACTGTTAATCCTGCGGTGAAAGTTTGTAGTGCTGTCCACGCTGTATCTACGTTAGCCGTTGCAATGTTTTGAGTTGCCGCTAACAATACGCGCAATTTTCCTAATGTAGTGTTATACCAAATGTCTCCCGTACGTGGATTTGTAGGGTCGCTAGTAATGTTTGGCGCTGTGAATCTTTGTGCTGTTTCTTGTTTGCTTAATCGTAAATCTAACGATTCAAAAATTGCCCGTAGTTCAGGCGGCTGATTTATGTAAGCCACGTTGCCTCCTAATTAGACGTTTGTGCAAATGTAATTGTAACGCGTTCCGGACCATTCTCACCCGGTTGTACGTTTAGCCCAACTATTCTCCACACTTGGTCTAATGTTGTAGGGAATCTTTCGTCAGTAATAATCACTCTTGCGTCGTCTCCAATGTTGTACGTATTAAATTCAGGTGTTACGTCAGCCGGTACTACGACAGTCATAGTTACCGGAGGGTATGAGACTGCACTTACTTGTCCGGTTGCCAGCTGCGCCAATAGCGTTGCGTCGTTAATGTCTGTGTAATTTACTTGGTCTTCTAATAGCGGCCAACCGCTGCTAATTTTTGTTGTATCTTGCGCGTATCCAATTAGTTTGCCTTCGTTTGACCCTGCTCCAATTGTTCGTATTGTGTTAGCCACGATTGACCCGTCTTCCGGGTATGTGTATTCCACGATGTTTGCAGCTGGTAATTCGAATACCAATGCTGACGCGCTGTTAATGTTGTAAACAGTTCCCAATCGTGGGTATCCCATTTGCAGAGTTTTAGTTGGCACTCCGGCTACGTAATTTACGTCAATGTAAAAATCGAATCCGTTGAGCGCTCGGCTTAAATCTTGTACCGCTCCGTATACCGGTTTTAATTCGTATCCGTAGTATGTCCGTGATACTAATACACCGGAAGTATTTGTAGGAACAATTACTCCAATGTTTCCGTTTGTTGCCGTTTGCGCCGTATTAAATAAACTTTGTGCGACTGTTAATTGGTCTACGTTTGTAAATACTTCGTCAGTAGTTATTGCTCTGCGCTCAAAGTATGATTCGAATTCTCTGGCCGTTAGGTTAAGAGTTTGCGCTGTACTGTTGTATTCTCTTCCCCAAATTATTCCGCCCCAAATTAGCACGCCGTCTGAGTCTACGTAAATTGCTGTTCGCCCCGGAATGGTTGCGTTTGCTACGTTAAATTTATACGCGTTTAATCCTGATAGCAGTATGTGGCCTTGAAATGTTCCAGCTTGGTTTAATTGTTGGTTAAATGCCACTCCCGTTAATGGCAGCTCCGCAAGGATTGAGTTAGTTAATAAATCGGCAAATAAGTACCGGTATGTAGCGGCCATTGCCTCTCCTTACTCAGCTTGTTGGACTAATCTACCAGTTCCAACGCCTAAGTCACTTATTGTCTTAGCGCCTAAATCGTTTTGGCAGACATACACCCAATCGTGAAGCGTTTTTGGGTCTGTACTTATTGCTTCGTATTTAGCCTCATTGTCGCAAAATTGGCACTGAGGAATTGAAGGTAAATAAAGAACAGATACTTCCATTATTTCTTAGGCGCGTCAGTGATTACAGGAACGTCAGAGACTTCATAAACAGGTTGAGCAAACTCTGTTCCGTCATAAGTCCAACCAATTTGCACACCGCCTGCTACAAATTCGTGTTCAACGCAGACTTTTCCAGTTGCTTTTTTAGCAATTTCTAATGAATCAGCAATGATTGTATTTGTAACTACACCTTCTTCAATTACCGCGAAATGAGCCATTTATTTTTCCTCTCTTAATAAAATACGTAAATAACGCCGGGTGAGCCGTTACCACCTGAACCGCTAAGAACAGAAACTGAAGCGTAAGCAACTGTGTTGCCGCAACCAAATCCACCGCCGCCACCGCCACCTGCGCCGTATCCAGTTGCGCTTGAACCGTTAGTACCTGCCACTTGCGAACCAGCCGTTGCTGTTGCACCACCAGCGCCACCTGCGCCGCCTGCGCCGCCATAAGTTGTTGCTGCTCCACCTGCGCCACCTGCTAATGCAGTTACGCTATCGCCTCTACCTGCACCACCACCACCACCACCACCGCCTGCGTATTGAGATAACAAAGAAGTTGTTGTAGTAAAAAATGAATAACTAGAAGCAGCAGTGCCAACGTTACCTGTGTAACCAGTAGAAGCAGCAACAGAGCCACCTGCTAATCCTTGTGTTCCTCCCGCTGCTCCAGCAGTTGAAGTTCCTACAGCGCTACCTGTTGCAGCAGCGTAACCGCCGTTACCTCCAGGACCACCACCGCTACTTCCAATGGCATTTGTTATTCCGTATTGGGCGTTTGTAGAGCCATCACTGTCATTAGCAAATGTTCGACTAATAGTTCCGTTTGGGTTCCAAGAATTTACCACGCTGTTTACTGCACTGTTACTTGTACCATAAAATTGATTAGCAAGGTATTTAGAGTCGTGAAAATAATAAGTAAGGTAATAATCGTCTGTTGTACCTCCTGTGCCACCGTACATACGCAATTCACCAAAGGCTGTTGTTCCGCCTGCTCCACCCGGGTTACGCGCTGTGCCTGTTCCGTTAGCACCTGCTCCTCCAGTTCCACCTGCGCCAATTGTGTACGCAATATCTCCTGTAACTAGATAAGAAAAATAACCAACACTTCCACCGCTACCGCCATTTCCACCTGATGAACAAAACTTAAATCCAGTTATACCAGCACCTCTACCGCCACCGCTATTTCCTCCACCGCCACCGCCGACCATAACAAGGTAGACAAGTTTAGGCGTAGTGATGCTTGCGCCCGGAATAGTCAATGTGCCTGATGAAGTTAGTGTATTACGCAAAGTAACTGCGTTAGTAGGTGCGGCAGGATTAAGTGTTAAGCCCATTATTTAACCTTCCTTAAACAATCGTAATGCCTGATACTTGGCAATCTATTTGAGGAATAGAAGTTCCTACTGAAATCTTTTTGGTTGTTGCAAAGTATTGTTTCAAGTCAATAAACGCTGTTGTATTTCCTGAAACAGCCAATTGTTTTGCCACTGCTATTCCGTCAATAGTTAAATTAACCTGAGCAACAGAAGCAGTTGGATTAGCAAATACCGCGTTAGTTACTATTCCGTTTGTTGAAGCGGCAAGTGTGTAATTATCAGGATACTTACCAAATGAACCTTGCGTAAGAGCGGCAGAAGCAAGAGTTTGAGTTGCTGATGTATAGGTAAATAAAGTTGATGAAGGCACTGCGTTGACTACGTAAGTTCCTTCAGTTGCCGCGTTACCACTATTAACTCTAACAATATCTCCAATTGCTAATCCGTGAGCAGAACCAGTCGTAATAATTGCTGTGTAATTGACTACTGCGTGGTTAGATAAAGTTTGTCCAACAGTTACACCTGAATTAAAGATTGCTGAGCCGTTAGGTGTTACTGAGGCTGAACCAATGTTTCCTGTTGTTACAACGTATGTTGCTGTATTAAGTCCGGGAAATGAGTTTACTGGGAATAATCCGTCATAAGACGCACCTACACCCTGAACTGAAATAAGTGTGCCTACCTGAGTAAGTCCATGATTAGAACCAAAAGTAAGAGTTACAAGGTTAGATGTAAGAGCAGCTGTTGTGACTGTTCTTTGCACGTTTGTTGTTCCGTAAGCAGGGTTGCCTCGAAAAAATACTGCCGGTGTATTAGTTGCCATTTAGTATGCTCCCATAATAAATTCGTATTCTAGTGAGGCAGCGTCAATTCCACCTGTGAGTAGATTACCACTAGAATCGAATCCGTTTAAGACTGTTCCGCTGCTATTTACGATTTGTAATGCGTTTGCTACTTGCCCTGCGTTGAGTTCAATTCTGACCGGTACAGTAGTTGTTGTTTGTGCGCTAAATGTTACTTCGTCAATTGTCGCGCGCACGCGTGAATCCGTAATGTTACCGGCGCTAATAGTTGTCGTTCCAGCTGCTACCGCCACCGTAGCCAGCAATAATGAGTTTGTTGGTGTAGCCGGTGCAACCGGTGAAACCGCTGCCGTTCCTTTTACTACTTGAAATACTACGTTATTTGTTGAACCGGTATAGGCTGAATCGTTTATTGTTAATACCACTTTGTCTATACGTGGATTTGTTGCATCCGCTGTTGTTACTGTTACTGTTGTTGCGGCGTCGTTGTAGGCCATGTAGACGCCCATGTTGGATTGGTAATCACCTAAAACAGTCGCCCAACCTAATGCAATTGATAACACCATTCCGCTGCTCGGTGAAACTTTTAGGTCATTTGTATGTACTACACCAGACGTATTCCACGTTGCATTTGTTGTTAAGCGGTCATTTTCCGCTGAGTGACTTCCGTTTTGGAGCCAACTTGGAGGTAATCGTAATGCCATTTATTCTCCTAGATGTATGCGTTTCGCCACGTGATGGTTCCGGCCGTCGTTCCGCTTAGTGTACCGCTTCCTGACCAATAAATATTACTGGTACCCGGTGGTAAAGAGAACCATTGCGAGCCTCCTAATACCAAGTTTCGTGCCGGTTGCCCGTTAAGCGTAACTAATTTTTGGTCTGTATCTATTACTAGCGAATCCGTATCTACGAACGTAGCATTGAAAAACAGGTAATAACCTTGCGACGCGTTGCCTATTACCGGGTTTGTAATCGGACCATTGAAAGTTACCGTAGGGTATGACGTCGCCCAGCCGCTATTTGTGCAGCTTGTAAATGGCGCAATTCCTGATGTGTAAACGAGGTTATAGGTTCGGTTGTATGTTCGGCCTAATCCTCCGCCTTGCGTCAGCGTTCCTGTTTGTAATGTACTGTCGTAATAGTTAGGCAGCGGTGCGTAAAATTCAACCTGAGATGTAATGTATCCGTAAGTGTAATTCGGGTCTACCGTAGTACGCAACGTTCTTACACGTGCTTGAATAAATTGGTCTCCGGCAGCTGTCTGTAATTTGAAATACAGAGGTGACGTTCCGCTGGTCTGCGGTAGCAGCGTTTGTTGAATTGTATTGTAATTTGTCTGCGCTGAGTTTCCGCTAGAGGCAAACGTGTTAAAAATAATTGAGATGGTTCGTGAACTTAGGAAGTCTCTTCCCGTAAACATGCCATCGTTATAGCCTCGGTTGTCGTCTTGGTTTCGGATTGTAGGTAGGCTTTCTAATCCGTCTACGCTTAGTATTTGGTAAGGCGAGCCAGCTCCGCCGAATACTTGTCCGTTAAATTGAAATGAATACTGATTTGTTAGCGTCATTTGTCGAACGCCCCTTTTCCGGATAACACGACGTTGCCGTATTTAATTCCGCCTACGACCGTATTTTGTATTTCTAGCGCGCTTGCATTTGTGTTGGTTGTTAAATAAAGATTGTATTCCTGCATTGACTTTGCTTCGCCTAATCTGAAACTTCCGGCATTGAAATTTTCAACTACGTTTGAAGTATTTTTCTTAGTTGCTTTAGGTTTAGCCGTACTTCCGGCAGCTGCTCCGCCTCCGCTTAATGCTCCTAAAGCAGCCATCAGCGCTAATACTTCTTGCATTTTGGCAATTAGCGCGTCTAATTCTTTTTGCGTTTGTACGTTTAATTCGTGTATTGCGGCTTGGTATGCCTCTTGCGCTTTGACTAATGTATCTTGTAATTCTTTTTGGTTAGAGGCTAACGCGTCGTTAAGTGCTATTTGATTTTCGTTAAGCGCCGTTGCTAGGTCTACGCTTACCTGAGTCATTTCGTCTTTGAGCGCTTTTGTAGCCAGCCCCATTCCAACGTTTAGGCTATCTGCTAGCCCTGTCATTCCCGTTTCTGAAATGTCTGTGATTCCAGTATAAAGTTCCTGCATTCCTTTTATTGCTTCCGGCGTTGCTGCAAGAATTGCGTCAGACATTGCATTTCCAGCATCAGGACCTTGCGCAACTACTTCCTGAATAAACGTTTGTGAAAATCCTTGCGCCGCTAATTTAGACGCATTTTCCTGTAACGTCTTTACGCCGGTGAGTTTGTCTTTTAATTTTTGCAATAGGCTTTCTCCGGTTTTATCGGAGTCGGTAAATAATCCGGCTAAGTCTACTTTTGTTGCATTTTGGAACGCGTTAATTAACAGGTCTTTAGACTTTTGAACGATTGAGGCGCGTTGCTGCGCCGCTTTTGTTTCTAGGTCAACTGCCTTTTTTGCGTAGTCAGCTTGTATCGCTAATCGCTTGTCTTCAAATTCTTTGTTAATTGCTATTACTTGTTTGCCGTAGTCAGCGTCAATTTTGGCGCGTTTTTCCGCTGCGTCAGCTTGTACCTGAGCAATCTCTTTATTTATGCTTGCAATTTGTTTTTGGTATTTTTGTAATTCGGCTAATCGTTTTTTAGCCGCTGCCGCTGCCGCTTTTGTTGCAGCCGCGCTCGGACCATCATCCGGAGCCGTTGCAATTCCTGTTGCGGTTTGAGTTCCGTACGTAAATGCGTTTTCTCCGTAACCGGTTTTTATGTTTGGTTTTTTTGTTGCTAATTTATCTAATGCGCTTCCGTATGATTCAACTTTTTTGGCCGTTTTATCGAAGAAATCTCCCGTATTTTTAATTCCATCGTCAATAGTTTTTAATGCGTCTTTAGCAGCTTGGTTTCCTAATGCCGCTAATCCTTTAAGAACTAAACGTAGAGGACCAGTTTCAAATTTTAGAAACGCCGTTATTAAGTCTCCGACTGTACTGATAATCCAACCGATTGCGGATAATCCAGCTTTGCCTATGCCAATTAACAATTTACGGAATGCCTCTGAATGATTCCATAAATAAATCATTCCGGCCGCCGCCGCCGCTAAGAGCGTAATAATAATTCCAAGTACGTTATTTCGCATTGCTGCGTTTAACGCCAGCATAGACGCTGCCATGCCGTTTGTAGAGGCTATGCTTGCCAGCTGCGCTCCTTTCATGATTGTTGTTGCGACTGTCCATGCGGTTTGAATTGCTTTAGAAACGACTAAAACCGCATTCCATACTTTAAACGCCGTATAGCCAACTACTATTGCAGTTCCTAATGCAAGAACTACGTTTTTATTTTGTGCTATAAAACTAAAAAGAGGCACTAGGAATTTATTGTATAAATCGCCTATCGCTTTTCCAATTCTAAGTAATACCGGTTGTAGGTTTGTAATCAGGTCACGTGCGAAATCTGCCGCTTTATCTTTTGCTCTGAATACCGCTCCGGCGAACGTATCTCCAGCCGCCTTTGCTGCTCCTCCGAATTCGCGGTTTACTTCCGCGAGAATAACTTTTTGTGCCTCTAATGTTTTTCCTGAATCTACCAGTGCTTTAATCTGTTCTTTTTGTGCAGCTGTGAACGTAACGCCTACGCGCTGTAACGCGCTTACGCCTTTAATTGGGTCGTTAAGCGCCTTTCCTAATTGGATTGCAGATGACTGCATGTCTTGACCTAGTGCTGCGGATAGGTCTAGCGCTGCCTTTGTAGTCTGGTCGAATACGTCGTTACCGGCTCCTGCTACGTTTCTGATGTTAGTAAACGTTGCAATTACGTTTTCTCCGTTGAGGATTACGTTTTCGTCTATTGCTGAAATTTTTTCTAGCGCGCTTGCTTGGTCTTGTAATCCCTTTACGCTAATAGAGGCTACGTTGCCCGTAGAGGCGATTACCGCTTTAGTCTTATTGAGCAGCACTTCGTATTGCTGCGCGTCTTGTATAGCCGCCCCAAACGCTCCTTTGAGCATGTTTAATCCGGTGAATACCGCATTTCCAGCGAACATACCGGCCGCTGTTGCTTTGAATTGACTAAGGAATCCGCTTTGCTTTTGTACTGTCTTTCCGAATTCGCTAAAGTTGCCTTGTAATTGCTGCATCTGCGCCGCTATTTTGGCCGTCTCTAACTGTAATTCAATCAGGACTGGTGGAATTGTATTTGCCACTTTATCCCCTCAATTTCGACCGGAATGCGTTTGTAAATACCCGGTTGAGAGTTCCGTTTCCAATTAACTTTCCTGCCGCCGGTATCAGGTAAGGATACCGCACACCGCTCTTCCATCGTTTACTTCCTAATTCTACTGCGCGAGCGTATTCGACTGTTGGACCGACTATTGCTATGTATGCGCCAAATCCGTATCGCACTTCGGTTGTAATGCTGCGTCGTAATGTTCCTGTTACTACGTTTGGACCCGGACCCGTTCCCGGTATGTGGCCTTCTCCGCGTTTGTGCGTTCCGGTGTTAGCGTTTATTTTCGCTTCTTGTTCTAACTTTAACGCAGCTTGCGCAATTGCGTATTCTGCCGCTTGCATAATGTTTTTTTCGAAGTTGTTTAGGCCGGCATGAACTTGCGAGAGGTTACGTACAATTATTGCTCCCATTTATCCGCTCGCTTTTTCTGCCCTCTCAGCTTTAACTTCTTCTACTGCCCCTGCAATCGCAATTAGCCAATCCGCCGTACCAGCCGGGAGGTTATCTACTTCTTCCGGAGTCCAACCGAATCGGTCTGCCATCTGAAAGTAGTACCACGCTTCATCAGGGTATTCCAGCTCTTCAGTTCGGTTTCCGCCGTTGATGAGCCATTTTAGCCTTTCGAGTTGACGGTATCCGCTTTTGGGTTTGCCTCGTTTGCATCTGTCTGCGCTAGTGATGGGAATAGAGCGCTTTGTGCGTCTTTTGTCGCTTCTACTAATGCGTCGTAATCTGCAATTTCTAATTCTTCTAATGATTCAATTTTAACCGATGGAATAATTAAATCGAATGACCATTCTTCTACGAGCATTGCTACTAATGCGTCGCCTAACGCTAATGCTTTACTTAATTCGCCTTCGGCCGAATCGCTTGCCTTCATTACTCGTTTGCGGTCTTTTACCCGTAGTGATGTAGGGTCTTTTAATTTTACTGTTGCCCCTGATGGTAATGCTACTTCTTTAGACATGTTGCCTCCGTTTGGTTTGCCTTCCTTTTATCTTATCGTAAATCTAGGGAGTAGGTGGGAGGGAGTCCGGGAAGGCGTTCGAACTCAACCTTACCCACCTACTCTTGGAGATTATTTAGATGTATGTACCGGACGCTTTTGCGTTCTTTAGTACCCATTTAATTGGAGCGTATCCACCGGAAGCACCAGCGTCAGTTGTATTTCCCTGTCCGTTAATGTCTACCGAAATCTGCACCATGTCTTGGCCTCGGTCAATTGCCGCTGCGACGTAAGCACCCTTTGTGAGAGTTGCTTGAATCTGTACTGCCGCTGCAGCAGCTCCGTATGACCAGTTTAATACGATTGCAGGTTGAGTATTTGTTAGGTAGCGTGTTAATTCTGTATCCGCTTCCATCACAAACGTAATCTTTCCTGTTACTTCGAGCGCTCCGAGGAATACGTTGTAAGGGTTTTGTGTTGTTGAAATTCCGTAGACCGGTGTTACTGGTCGCTTCATGTTAATTTCGCCGCTTACGCTGTTTGTAATTGTTGAGCCACCGATTGTAACCGCTCCTTGCCATACCTGAGTAGGTAAGACTGTTGAGAATGATGGAGTTGGTGTTGCTGCCGCTGCGCTCGCCCAGCCAGTTACTTTTGTATCGTATTCGAGCATTCCGTCAGCGTTAAACTTCAATGTGAAATCGCTGAATTGGCAACCCGGATAGGCGCGTACTGCCGCTGCATAGAAATCTGTGAGTGTGTAAGAAATTGGTTGAGCATCTGCCGCTGCTACTGAACTATTCTTTAGAGAAATAGTATGAGTGTATGGCGCGCTTGCTCCGACTGTTGCTACGTCTCCGAGAATTCCTGCTAGTGCGTATCCGACTGTATCGGCAAATACTGAACCGCCAAAGTCGTATGTTGAACGTGTACGACCCGGAACGTAGTTGTAATTTTCAACCATCGAACCACGTAGGCCTTTATCGTATAACGGGTCAATGACGTCTACCGGCTTTAGGCTTGAAGCCATTACAGGCAAGAAATCAGTTGGTGTTACTGCGGTTCCTTTTGTTACCTCTTTTGCAATTCCGAGGTAACTGCGAACGGAATTTTGTACGGACATTACTTCACCTCTTCTTCGGTTGAGTCAGACGCGGCTGACGATGTTAATGGTGCTGATGGTGTTGGTGCTTTTGTATTCTTAGCGTCGTCAAAAGACTCACCCGGTTTTAGAATGACGCCAAGCGTAGGATAGACTCGCTCGTCGCTTCCTTCGTTTGTGTATTTCATCTTGCTCCTATGCTTGTATCATTTCTGTTACCTCGAATTGTATCTCAGCAAACGTCTCCGTCGCTCCGCCTTCATTTGTAGCCGGTTCTCCGTAAGTAGTGCTAATTTCCGGTTCAGCTCCTTGCCACACGAGGTTTCCGGTTGTATCTCCGAAATTGTGGTCAGCGCGTAATCTTGTTTTAATGTTATCTATTAACGTATCGAACGCCGTCATTGCAGCTTCGGCATTGCGTTCCATTGAATGCTGGTAGACCTGCAAAATTACTGAATAATCTACGCGCTTCCACCCGTTAGTTGCGCCGCCTATTGCTAACCGAGTTTCTCGTTCACTTTGAATAAAAATAACTACCGCTGACCGGCTTAATTGCCCGGCCGTTGAATTAACTTGATAGTTAATACGCTTCGGGAACGATGTAAAAATTTGATTGAGCGTAGGTATGCTTCCGGCGACTAAGTATGAATACAAAGTAGCTCGTACTCCGGTGCGCCCTGCCATTATCGAATCCGTCGGTACAGGTCAAGCATCCTTGTAGCAATAGCAATTTCTCCGCCGAACATCGTCGCTCCGGCCACGTTGCCGTTAGGTTGCGTTGTAATGTTCATCGTGAGTGAATTGTCTCCACGTATCTTTAAGAACGCCGTTGTAATAAGTATGCAAGCCTCTTTAATTGTCTGCGGTAAATTGCCGAATGGTATTCCGCTTGCGTGAGTGTATTGCAGCGCAGCTGTTAGCGGCACCGTAGTTGAGCCGTATGTGTAGTTACTTGCTACTGTTACGCGCTCGCTGCTCGCTCCGTCGTAAATTCTGAGTTGCATTCCCGGCACAATTCCTGTTGCTGTTTGTACAGTCATACTTGTTGCCGCCGCTGTTGCGCTTGTTATTAGGTTATTTACGTACCCTGATGTGTATTGAAATGTAACAAAAATCTGTTGACGTGGCGCAGCTCCTACGCCGAACGACAACGCTCCCTGCGAAGAATAAGTAGTTGCTAATTGTGATAATGGCACAATTATTTGCTGGTCTTCGAACCACGCTTTTGACGGGTCGCTGAGCGCTACGAGGTTGTTTGGGTCTGTTCCGTAGGACATACTTTGTAGCGAAATAATCGGGTTATTGTTTGGGTGTATTGCGAGGAATCCGTTTGCCGTCATTCTTGTACGCTGATTTTCTACCTGAGTAGAGGCGTTGAGGTTTTGGTTTAAGTATTCATCCATAAAACTTGACGCCCGGAGGATTACGTTTGCCAGCTCTGCGTCTTGCGCTGCGGCATTTCCTCCTACTACGAGGTTATCGTAGTCAATTGCTGTTGGTGCGTTTTTGTATTCTGTAACGGTAATGTACGGATTTTCAAAGAACGGGTGCTGAGTTGTTACTCCGGTTGCCATGTTTAATCTCCGTCTTTTTTAATCTCTTCGCTTTTATGGCCGCATCTTCCGCAAGTCTTAAACCAGCTGCCAAATCCGCACTCTACGCAAGTGTATCCGAGATTTTCGTTGTTAGTTGTTGCTCCCATTAGCGACGCTTCAATAAATCCTTCGGACTTCATTGCCTTTGCGTCTATGTTGCTTACTGTGTAAATACCTTGTTTATTTGGTTTGTAACTTCGATTGCCGATTGTTGTTTCTTTCACGCCTTTATCCGGCGCAACCATTCTTTTTGCCATGCTGCCTCCTAATTTTGTAAGTAGAGAGGGAGCGCTATTGCTAACGCTCCCTCTCTTTCTTGCCTTACTTGTTATGCAGGAACAATACCTGAGACTGCGCCGTTCCAAGCAGGAGCGGTACAGAAGAATGTTCCACGGAAGTATGTTGAGAATTCGTAGGCGAATTGTGTAACCGGCCATTGAATACCCATGTAATCCTGCACCATGAAGTTAGACCAAACGTCTGAAACCTCTGTATCAGGAATTGGAAGTGTGAAGGAGAGAACTGGAGATACGCCCTGTGGTAACCATGGGTGTACTTCTAGGTCTACCGCCTTACCTGTTACTTCGTTTTGCAATCCTGTAACGATTGAGCCGTATGTTGTACCGCCAGCTTCGCCCGGATTGTTAATTGTTAAACGGTAGTTCGCTGTTGAGCCGCTCTTGATTGCGTCAGAGAGTTGCTTGCGGTCGTTTCCGTTTAGAAGTACTAGGTCAGGGTCAGCCTTTACTGCATCGTAAAGTGATGCAAAAACTGTCTGATATTCCACACCCGGATTAGAGGTAGAGAATACTGTGTTAATGCGGTTGTTGTAACCTGAGTTTGCACCAAGGACAGTTGGAAGAATTCCGTCGTATCCAGTTGCATAAGCAGATGTATCAGATGACGCACGTGAAGCGAGGATTGCGCTTGTTGTTGAGTAAACAAGAGTATCGCCAGCTGATGTTGAACCAGAACCGACTACATATCCTGTTGTTCCCTTAATTGTTCCCTGATACTTTGCGTTTGCTGCGCCAGTTGTTGCGCCGATGTAAACGTTGTAACCAAGCGCACCAGTAACAGGTGTAATAACCAACTTTAATACCTGTGATGATGTTGTCTGTGATGAAACTGTTGTAAGAACAGACTCACCAAATCCTGAGCCTGAAATACCGGCGTCAGCTGTTACGTATACGTAGTATGTTGAGTCAGCAAGTGCAACCTGACCTGTAGCGGCAGATGGTTTTGTAATTGTTACTGTTGGTGCTGAAAGAGCGCCAGCGTAACCGCTTGCTGTACCGCGAGCCATAAGCATCATGCGCTCTTCCATTAGCATCGTTGCGTATAGCGTAGATGTAGAAGAAAGTTGACGTAGGTCTTGGTAGCCCATGCCTGAGAAGTTAGCATCGAATGATACTGAATCTGAGAGTGAGTATGAGTTGTATGGCAATACTAAATCATCAGCAGCATAAGAAATCTTAGGACCACGCTCGTAAGCAATTGAGCCAAAGTTTGTAGTCGTTGATTCTGTAATGCCCGGCCATGTATTTCCAACTCCGCCTGTACCTGTACCTGTGTAGCCAGTAATGCGCTTTACGCGGTGTGAAGTACCGACACCCTTTTTACGGGGAATGCGGTTACGGAGAGGTGTTGGACGTGGTGTAAGCAGCTTTGCAGGTGCTTCCAAGTCAAACGCTGCGAAAGATGTGCTGAGTGGAGATGTAAGGCTGATGTCTTTCTGAATATCTTGCATCGCTGTACGCTGTGAAGCGAGAGCAGAATTAAGTCCAGCAAGTGCATCGCCAGTTAATGACTTATTAGCAACCAATGATTCGATTGCTGTAATTGGGTCTGCGGCAGGTGCTTGTCCGGGCACAGATGAAGCATTTGAGAGTGACTTACCGAGTGTCTCGGTGTATTCCTCCATGCGCTTCGCTGCGTCTACTGGTGAAGCATCGCCGAAGAGGTCTTTAGCGCGTGGCATTTCGGCCATGAGTTTATTCCTTTCGGGTTAGTTGGATTCGCTTGCGGCTTGACTTTTAGTCAGGTATTCCTGATAAAGAGCCTTGTAGCCTTTTGCTAAATCCGGGTCAGTTGTTGCGTCAGCTTTAGCCTTGTATGTGGCCGCTTTAACCAATAGGTCTGTTGACGCATGGTCTATTGGTTTGACGGTTCTTTTTGGACCGCCAGCAACCGCGAGAGACTTTGCAGCCGCTAACTCAGTTTCCAAAGTTACTGCCTTTGCTGATGTTGCCTTATTTGCACTCATCAGTTCAGCAATCTCTTTCTTTAGAGACTCTGTCGCGCTTTTTACCGCTTTCTCCACGATAGCATTTACTTCTTCCTCAACTTTTTCAGCATCGGAATTCTCTGTTTCTTCTTTTGCCGCTTCTTCGGTAACTTCTTCGGCTGTTGCCTCAGTTGTTTCGGCCGGTGCTGTTTCTTCGGCAGCTGGCAATTCTTGGTCTGTTAATTCTTTTACTTCTTCGGTCGCTTCCGCGCTCTTAGGTGTTTCGCTAGGCGATACCATCGTTGCAGTAGATACATCATCGCGGCCATGTGAATCTTGCGGAATACCGCAACCACACTCTAGGCACTTATGTGCTTCCGCGCTCTTTGCCATCATGCATTTAGCGCATGGAGACTTATCGCATCCTCCGTCAGCTTTGCACATTTTGCATCCGTCACATTTGCATGCTTCGTCAGTTTCTTTTGCTGCCAATTCAATTCCCTCTGTTTCTTCTCCGGCTTCGGCTACTTCGCCTTCGGCTTCTTCTCCTTCGTACCATGCGAATAAATGGTGAACCGCAGAGAGTAGGTGCGCGATAGACATTTCTTCATTGCTATCTTCCGTCGCCATTTCATTTGCTTCTACCACAATTAATTGCGCAAGCGCTGTACGTGCTGCGTCGTATAGTTTTTGGTCAAATTTATTGACGTCGCCAGTAGCGAGAGACTTAGCAGTCTCGATGAGTTCGTTTGCTGTCGTCATGTCGTACTCCTCTTGGTTATGTTGTAATTCTAGCGACTTTTTAGCGCTGCGTTTGTAAGTTCCGCCACGCTTCTTGTATTCGCGCACAATCCAAGCATTTGCCACCGCTGATGGGTATACGTCAAATTTTTGCTTAGCCTCTGACTTTACCCGGGAGTATAACTCTTTATCGGCCGGCTCTGACTTTCCTCCGCCAGCGTTAATTGCTGCGTAGTTAGGTTTCTTTTCTTCTTTTTCAATCAGCTCTTCTACTTTCCAAATGCCGCTTTCTCCGTTTACGCTTTTAGCCAGTACCAGCTGGCAGTTCGGGTTGGCAGGTCTATCCACAATCGAGACTTCAACGATTTGCCCGTCAATAATTCTTCCGTTTGCAGCTTTGTCGTCGCGTACCACGCGTGGAGATTTAATTCCGATACTGAATCCTTTTAGCACTCCGGTATCTACTTTTTTAACGCTAATTGGGTCAACGATAAGCGCGTGTATGTAATGGCCGTCGCTCTTCTTCTCGTATTCCTTTGCGACTCCGGCCGCGATGTTTGAATGCTGCTCTCTTACGTTGCCTCCGCTTTTAAACCATTCCGGCATTGCTCTGTCTAACCACACCGGGTCGCAGATTTGCTGGTCAATGTAT
>Ga0209400_1000350_pt1 | contig 40055 bp, 44 predicted proteins | sample M_130807_EF_Meta_FD_187313 | JGI IMG/M metagenome (GOLD analysis project Ga0209400, IMG submission 187313) | Freshwater microbial communities from Lake Montjoie, Canada to study carbon cycling - M_130807_EF_MetaG (SPAdes) (version 2) | ecosystem: Environmental > Aquatic > Freshwater > Lake... | reverse complement strand
AGGGGTAGGGAGTTTCCTTGCATCAGCATCGTGACAAGCCATCAACGTCACACGCTGCATCAAATCCCCCTCCCCCTTGAGGGGAGGGGTTAGGGGTGGGGGTCTGCGAGTCTTTGCCGTCATTGCGAGGAACTACGCGACGAAGCAAACCAGAGGCCTCATGCGCGGCCTCTGGTTTGCTTCGCTGGTGCTCGCAATAACGGACGTGAGTTAATGCGCGCGGGCGATGCAGAAATCGACCACGTCGAGCATCGCCTGTTTCCAGTCGGATGCCGGGAAGATTTCCAGCGCATCACGTGCCATGGCGCCATAATGTTTGGCGCGTTCCACCGTGTCATCCAGAGCGCGATGTTTGCGCATCGTGGCGAGCGCTGTTTCCAGATCGCCGTCTTGAATGTCACCCTTTTCCAGCGTGCGGCGCCAGAAATTGCGCTCTTCTTCAGAACCGCGACGGAAAGACAGCACGACGGGCAAAGTGATTTTGCCTTCGCGGAAATCGTCACCGACATTTTTGCCGAGTTTGGCTGACGTGCCACCGTAATCCAGCGCATCATCGATCAGCTGGAAAGCGACACCGAGATTCATGCCATAGCTGCGGCAGGCTTCCACATGTTCGCGCGATTGTCCGGCGAGCGCGGGACCGACTTCACAAGCCGCCGCAAACAAAGCCGCGGTCTTCGAGCGGATGACTGCGAGATAAGCGTCTTCCGTTGTTGCCGTATCTTTGGCTGCCGAGAGCTGCATCACCTCGCCTTCGGCAATCACAGCCGCGGCGGAGGAAAGAATATCAAGGCAGGTGAGCGAGCCCACTTCCACCATCATTTTAAAAGCCTGACCGAGCAGGAAGTCGCCGACCAACACGCTGGCCTCATTGCCCCAAAGCATGCGGGCTGCGAGTTTGCCGCGGCGCATATCGCTTTGGTCCACGACATCATCATGCAGAAGCGTGGCTGTGTGCATGAATTCGACGGAGGCTGCGAGCTTGATCTGGCCTTCGCCCTTATAATTGTTGAGCGCGGCGGTCGCGATGGTGAGCATCGGGCGCAGGCGCTTGCCGCCTGAGGAGATCAGGTGGTTGGCGACTTCGGGGATCATCGTCACATCCGAGCCGGTGCGCGACAGGATCATCGCATTGACGCGATCCATATCGGCCTTCACCAGGCCGAGCAGCAGGGCAATGCCAGCTTCGGCCGACTTTTCTTCAAGCGGAATGACGACGCCCACGGGGAGGCCCTTCTGTTTACTCTTCAGACGCGGCAAACTAGGGAGAAGCTAGGGGCTCGGCAAGAGCCCCGAGCCCTTAGATTTTTGGAGGCGCCTATCTTTCCCGCGAGCTGTTCCCTCAATAGGGGTCGCATGGTCGAATTGTTCCGGACAAATGATCTTGTCCTGATCTCGGCCATCGAGGCTTTTTTGACCTCAGCTGGGGTCGCTTTCTCTGTGGCCGATCAGCATATGAGCGCCATGGAAGGATCGCTGGGCTTTTTGCCGCGCCGTTTCATGGTCGAGGCCCATCAGGCGGCGCGCGCTCGTGATCTCATCCGCGGGGCCGGATTCGACTGCGACTTTTCCCATGGTTGAGACGGCAACCGATCTTCTGCTCGGCGGGCGGCTCAAGCTCGAACAGCCTTTGCGGGGCCATCGGGCGGGGACGGATGCGATTCTGCTCGCCGCCGCCGTGCCGGAGGATTTTGTTGGCATTCTCGCTGATGCGGGGGCGGGCGTCGGCACAGCCGGGCTGGCGGCAGGGCTTTTTCAGTCCGACCTCGATCTCTTGTTGATCGAGCGCGAGCCGGAGCTGGCCGCTTTGGCTGTGCGCAATCTCGCTGCCAATGGCCTCGTGGGCCGCTTGGTGCACGCCGATCTGCTGGACCCCAAAAGCCGTCGCGCTGCGGGTTTGGCCGATGGTGCGGCGGGACTGGTGATCTCCAACCCGCCCTTTCTGGATCCGGCTGACGGGCGCGTTTCGCCCGATGATTTGCGGGCCCGCGCCCATGTTTTTGACGAGGCTGGCGGGATCGAGAGCTGGATTCGCGCCTGTGTGGCGATTGGTTCGGCGCAGGCCGAGATTCTCCTGATTCATCGGGCTGACCGATTGAGCGAGCTTTTGGCCGCGCTTCAAGGGCGCACGGGCGGCATCAGCGTGATCGCCATCCATCCGCGCGTCGGGGAAGAGGCATCGCGCGTTCTGATCCGCGCCAAAAAGGGCAGCCGGGCTCCTTTGAGGCTCTGCCCACCCTTGGTCTTGCATCAAGCAGATGGCCGCTTCACGCCCGAAGTGGAAGCGATCCACCGCGGGGAAGCCCGCATCCGCTGGTGATTTCAGCCGTCATTGCGAGCGTAGCGAAGCAACCCAGGGGCCGCATATGTGGCTCTGGTTTGCTTCGTCGCTTTGCTCCTCGCAATGACGGGTGAAACATGGCGCGACCCCCACCCCTAACCCCTCCCCACAAGGGGGAGGGGGATTTGGTGCAGCGTGAGACACAACCCTCCCCCTTGTGGGGAGGGTCGACGCGAAGCGGCGGGGTGGGGGTCTACGCATCTCTCCCGCTACCTCTTCACCTCAGCGGCACACCCGCCGGTAATCGACACGCGGGCCCCATTGGGTGCGATGGACCACGCGCTCCATCCAGCAGCGCGGCCTGTGGTGGTGGCGCCAGCCATGATGATGGCCCCGCCCGCCGTGGCCCCAGCCATGACCGCCCCATTGCACATTCTCCAGCTGGGCGGCCGGGCGCTCGGGTGCCGTGAGCGGCATAGCGCTGGCCGCACCTGTGAGGGTGATAATGAGGACCGCTGCGGTGCCGAGTTTTGCGAAAGTCATGATGCTTTCTCCTCCGAATGCCCGCCTGATTTCAGGCGTTGGAGCAGGAGTAACGCGCGGCGGCTGAATAGGGCCTGAGGGACGCGTTCATCCGTGGTTCAGCCGGCAATTGACCGCCTGCCACCTGCTCTTTAGGTTGCGCCGCAATTGGCGCCTCCAACATCCAAGGCTTTTCTCATGTCGAATGCCGCGCTCGACCCTGCGCGCTCCTTTCAAGGCCTCATTCTCACGCTGCAGAAATTCTGGGCGGAACAGGGCTGTGTCATTTTGCAGCCCTATGACATGGAAGTGGGTGCGGGCACGTTTCACCCGGCGACAACTTTGCGCTCGCTCGGCTCAAAGCCTTGGAAGGCCGCCTATGTTCAGCCCTCGCGCCGCCCGAAAGATGGCCGCTATGGTGAGAATCCGAACCGCCTGCAGCATTACTATCAGTTCCAGGTCATTCTGAAGCCGTCCCCGCCCGATCTGCAGGATCTCTATCTGCGTTCGCTGGCCGCCATCGGCGTCGATGCCAAGCTGCATGACATCCGCTTTGTCGAAGACGATTGGGAAAGCCCGACACTGGGCGCTTGGGGTCTGGGCTGGGAATGCTGGTGCGATGGCATGGAAGTCTCGCAATTCACTTACTTCCAGCAAGTCGCGGGCATTGAATGTTCGCCCGTCTCCGGCGAGCTCACTTACGGACTTGAACGTCTCGCCATGTATGTGCAGGGCGTCGAGAATGTCTACGACCTGAATTTCAACGGCCTCGAAGGCGCGGAGAAAGTCACTTATGGCGATGTCTTCTTGCAAGCCGAGCAAGAATATTCGCGCCATAATTTTGAACATGCCGACACGGCTCTGCTCTTCAAGCAATTCAAAGATGCAGAAGCTGAATGTAAAGCGCTGCTTGAAAAAGGTGACGCTGGCGAGCGCCATCTGATGGTGCTGCCGGCTTACGATCAATGCATCAAAGCCTCGCATCGCTTCAATTTGCTGGATGCGCGCGGCGTGATCTCGGTGACGGAACGCCAGAGCTATATTTTGCGCGTACGCGAATTGGCGAAAGCCTGCGGCGCAGCATGGTTGAAAACGGAAGCCGGCGGCGCAGCCTGATTTTTATTCAAGCGGGGAGAGTGACTATGTCTGAACCAGTGATTGCGCAGAAGGCGCCTTATTCGGTCGAAGTGAAGGCCGGTGAATCCTATTGGTGGTGCTCGTGCGGTAAATCCGCGAGCCAGCCTTTCTGCGATGGTTCGCACAAGGGCACGGATTTCCGTCCTGTTGAATGGAAAGCCCCGAAAGATCGCACCGCGCATTTTTGTGGCTGCAAACATTCTGTGAACGGCGCGCTTTGCGACGGCACACACGGCAAAATCTAAAAAATATTTCTCGCGAGCGATGAGCGACAATGCCTGATCTTCTGTTTGAAGTCTTTTCCGAAGAAATCCCGGCGCGCATGCAGGCGCAGGCGGCTGAGGATTTGCGGAAACTCGTCACGCAGGCGCTTGTCGATCGTGGGCTCACCTATGAAGGCGCGGCATCATTCGCGACGCCGCGTCGTCTCGCTCTCCACGTTGCAGGCTTGCCCGTGCAGCAGCCCGATGTGCGCGAAGAAAAGAAGGGCCCACGCGTCGGCGCGCCGGACGCCGCCGTGCAAGGCTTTCTGAAAAGCGCAGGCCTCACCTCGCTTGATCAGGCAACCATTGAGAGCGACCCGAAAAAGGGCGAGTTCTATGTCGCCATTGTCGAGAAAAAGGGCGGTGCCACTATCGACGTGCTGGCGGAAGTTCTGCCCGCCGTCTTGAAGAATTTTCCGTGGCCGAAATCGATGCGCTGGGGCGCTGCTTCCGCCAAGCCCGAGGCTTTGCGTTGGGTGCGGCCGCTGCATTCCATCGTCGCGACTTTCGGGCCCGAGACAGAAGAGCCGGAGATTGTGCCTTTCACGCTGGATGGCGTGAGCGTGGGCGACATCACCTATGGCCATCGTTTCTTGGCACCGGGCCCGATCAAAGTGCGCCGCTTCGATGATTATGTGAGCGCGCTTGAAAAAGCCAAAGTTGTTCTCGATCCGGCTCGTCGTAAAGAGATCATTCTGGCGGATGCGAAGGATCTCGCTTTCGCGCAAGGTCTCGAACTGGTCGAAGATGAAGGTCTGCTCAATGAAGTGGCGGGACTTGTTGAATGGCCTGTCGTGCTGATGGGCGAATTTGACGAGGCTTTTCTCGACATTCCCGCCGAAGTCATCCGCGCGACGATCCGTGCCAATCAGAAATGTTTCGTGCTGAAAAAGCGCGATGCGAAAGATGGCGCGCTCGCCAACAAGTTTTTGCTCGTCTCCAACATTGTCGCCACCGACAATGGCAAAGCGATTGCCGCCGGCAATGGCCGCGTCGTTCGCGCGCGTCTGTCGGATGCGCTTTATTTCTGGGAGACCGACCGCAAGCCGCTGCCAGATTATTCGGATAAGGCGGCCAAGCCCCTTGATCAGCGATTGGAAAAGCTGAAGGCGATGAATGTCGTCTTCCATGAAAAGCTCGGCACTCAAGGCGCGCGCGTCGAGCGTATCGTGGCGTTGGCGCAGCATCTGGCGAAGTTGGTCGGTGCGGATGCAGCGAAGGCTGCGCGCGCAGCGACACTCGCCAAAGCGGATTTGATGACGGAAGTCGTCGGCGAATTCCCCGAGACGCAAGGCCTGATGGGCCGCCGCTATGCTCTGCTGCAAGGCGAAGATGCGTCCGTAGCGGCGGCGATTGAAGAACATTACAAGCCGCAGGGCCCGTCGGATTATGTGCCCTCAGACCCTGTGTCGCTCTCTGTTGCGCTGGCTGACAAGCTCGATACGCTCGCAGGCTTCTGGGCGATTGATGAAAAGCCGACAGGTTCGAAAGATCCTTACGCTTTGCGTCGTGCCGCACTTGGCGTTATTCGCATGGTGCTTGAAAATGATCTGCGCTTGCGTCTGGATGCAGTGGTTACGACAGCGCAAGGCGCTTTGCCGGGCGGTGCCAATGCGGGCGCGCGAGTTGATCTCCTCGCCTTCTTCGCAGATCGCCTGAAAGTCTATCTGCGCGATAAGGGCGCGCGGCATGATCTGATTGACGCGGTCTTCGCGCTTGATGGTCAGGATGATCTCTTGATGATCGTCAAACGCGTCGAAGCGCTCGCCGCTTTCCTCGATACAGAAGACGGCAAGAATCTTCTCGCAGGCTACAAGCGTGCCGCAAACATTCTGAAAGCCGAAGAGAAGAAAGAGAAGGATGCGTCTTTCGATGCGGCCTATGCGGGTTCCGCCGATGCGCCGGATGCAGAAAAAGCGCTGGCCGCTGCTGTGGCGTCTGCAACATCCGCAGCTGCTGCTTGTGTCGGACGTGAAGATTTTGCAGGCGCGATGAAAGCGCTTGCGGCTCTGCGCGCGCCGGTCGACAAATTCTTTGAAGATGTCACGGTGAATGATGCAGATGCGCAAAAGCGCCTCAACCGCCTGCGCCTGCTCTCGGCGCTCCGCGGTGCTGTTCATACGGTGGCGGATTTCTCGAAGATCGGCGGGTAAAAAAACTAAGCGCCCGTCATTGCGAGGAGGCCGAAGGCCGACGCGGCAATCCATAGCACCAATCTATCAGCGTTAGCGCTATGGATTGCCGCGTCGCTGCGCTCCTCGCAATGACGGCGTTGAAGGCTGTTATTCCACGTCCAGCGGCTCGGTGCCCTTGGCTGCGCCATTCGGCGCCAGCGTGATCTTCTCGATCCGCGCTTCGGCATTTTTCAGCAGCGCTTCGCAATGGGTGCGCAGATGGTTGCCTGTCTCGTAAATCTCGATGCTTTTTTCAAGCGGCACTTGGCCGCCCTCTAATTGCGAGACGATTTCTTCCAAGCGGCGAAGCGCCTCTTCGAAGGGCAGTTTGGCAATGTCTTTCGGGATTTCGCTCACGGGTGCAATCCTTGTTTCAAAATGTCTCTAGCATGATTCACGTGCGCGCGCCCACGCGCAGCCCCGCTGCCGGGCGTTCCTGCAAAATCTCGCGGCGGAAGCGGAAGAGGGCGGCAGGCCGCCCGCCTGTGGCATGGCTCACTTCGCCGGTGGCTTCCACCACAGCCGAACTCTCGACCAGCCTGCGGAAATTCTGCTTGTGCAAGTGGCGGCCCGAAATGGCCTCCACCGTGCGCTGCAAAGCGGTCAGCGTAAACGTCTCTGGCATGAGTTCGAAAATCACCGGACGATATTTCATTTTTGCGCGCAAGCGGCCCATGGCGGTGGCGAGAATGCGCCTATGATCATGGCGCATGGTCTGGCCCAATTGCGCAATCGCCGCCATGGCCTGTCTGGAATGGCCATCACGATGCGCCTCTTCCACAAGCCCCGCCTCGTAAATCAGCTCATAGCGTTCGAGCACATTTTCATCGTCAAAGGGCGCGCCATCCGTGCCGAACAAAAGTTTCACACGCTCGCGGCGTGACAAACGCCCGGCAGGCGGCGCGCTTTCTTGCGCAGCCCATGTTTCGAGTTTGGGAATGAGCAATTGATCGAGCAATTCAGGCCGACCATTGCGCCAATCTTCCCAAGGGAAAAATGTGTACCAAGAGCGGAAGGTCGCATCAGGTGCTTCTTGCGCAATCTCGCCTGTGCGTGTGAGAGCCAGATAGCCAACCGACACAACATGCGGGTCACGATCACCCACTTCCGCATGTCGTCCGCGATCCCCAAAAGTATAGAGCTGCTCGACATAGCCGAGTGGCACACCCGTCTGTTCCGACACCCAGGCGCGCAGACCAATTTCAAACGTGCGATGTACGACCGGATCAAACGGACCTGATGGCAAAGCCGTGGCACTTGTGGGCGCAGTTTCACGCGCGACAAGAATGGTGGGCTCGGGCTTGTCGCCCGAGACATTATTCACCGCGACAATCGCGGCCGTGAGGCCGATTTCAATCGGCAGTTTTTGTGGCGCGCCCGTCATGCGGCCACCTCGAAGGCAAAGGGCACGCCTTCAAAACAATCTTCACCGCGGCCAATCTCGGCAATAGCAGCAATCATACGGCCTTCGCGATTGAGATGCGCATCGGCCAGTTCGATCAGCCGTGCATTGGGTGTGGCGGTGGGTGAGAGCTGGCGCAAGCGTTGCGCAGTCTCACGCTCGCAAGCCTCGGGATGCAAAGCGCAATAAGAAATATAAGCAGCAGCCGTAGAGCGCGAGACGCCCGCATAGCAATGGATCAGCAATGGCGCGCGCTTGTCCCACGCCTGCACAAAATCCAGCAATTGCGCGACATGCGCGGTCTCGGGCAGCACATGGCCATCGAGTGCTTGCGTAATATCGGAGAGGCCCACAAACAAATGCCGCTCGCGCGCAATCGTCTCAGGCGTCTCAACCGGCGTATTCACATTGATCAGCGTGACAAGGCTTTTCGCGCCCGTGATGCGGGCGGCTTCTTCGAGCTTTGACAGGGAGCAAACGTGAATGCGCGGCATGATGCTTATGCCTCATCCGCAAATTCGGCTTCAAGCGCGCGGAAACGGGTGAGAAAAATCTCTTCGGCCTGTTGCGAGGAGATGGGTGCAAGCCAATGCTCAATATCGCGCAGTGACATATCGGGGCGACCGAAAAACTTGTCGGCCTCTTCAAAAGTAAAGCCCGCCAGATGCGTGGCTTCGATAAAGGCGGCGGCGCGGTCGGCGGCTTTGGTCACTTTATGAACGAGCGAGGCTGGCTTGGCGGGCAAAGCAAAGCGCAAATGAATGGCCGCCATCAAACGCGCTTCGACATCTTTATACGTCTCGCCAATCACCGTTTTGAACGGCGAGATAATATCGCCGATCACATATTCGGGCGCATCATGCAACAGCACCATAGCGCGTGTCTTGGCCGAGATATTGGTGTCGAGATGGCCGGCAATATGTTCAACCAGCACGGAATGTTGCGCGACTGAGAAAATATGAGGCCCGCGTGTCTGCCCGTTCCAGCGCGCCACGCGGGCCAGCCCATGCGCAATATCTTCAATCTCGACATCAAGCGGAGACGGGTCGAGCAGATCAAGCCTGCGACCAGAGAGCATGCGCTGCCAAGCGCGCGGCGGTTCTTTGCGGGGCGGCATTATTTTTTCCTCTTTGCCAATTTCAGGCACTTGGCGTGGCAATGGCAGCCGACGAGATGATCATTGAACATGCCCACCGCTTGCGCGAAAGCATAGATGATCGTCGGCCCACAAAAATTGAAGCCGCGCTTTTTGAGATCTTTGCTGATCGTCACGGTGAGGGGTGATTGCGTCTGCATATCGCCCATTTTGCGCAGATTGTTCTGGATCGGCGCGCCATCAAAGAAATTCCAGAGGTAATTGGAAAAGCCCTGCTGTTCCTGAATGGCGAGCCACGAGCGCGCTGAAATGACCGTGCTCTCGATCTTGGCGCGATTGCGTACAATGCCAGCATCTCCCATCAGTTTTTCAATTTTGCGCGGCGTATAGCGCGCGATCTTTTCTGGCTGGAAGCCATCAAAGGCAGCACGAAAATTCTCGCGCTTGCGCAAAATGGTGATCCACGAGAGCCCCGCCTGAAAACCATCGAGGATGAGTTTTTCAAACAAAGCGCGGTCATCCCATTCGGGCACGCCCCAATCGGTGTCGTGATATGTGAGGTACAAAGGGTCATCGCCCGGCCACGGGCAGCGGGCGCGCCCATCGGGATAAATCACATGTGTGCGGGCGGCGCGCTCATTCATGCGCGGATTTTATCGGGGGGGCTGCCTGAGCGAAAGGGCAGATCAGGGTTTGACCATATGGTCGGGGGTCAATTCCACAATGGCCGTGCCCGCCACCAGTGTCTGTCCGGCCGAAATGGCCTCTTCCGCACGGTCGGTGCGCACCAAGGCCAGCGCATGGCCGGAGGGGGCGGCGCTGCCCAGAGTGCCGATGGCGATTTCGCCTGCCAGAATTGCTGTGCCGGGGGCAGGGGCATCTCCGCGCAGCATGACGGGGAGGATGCGTTTGCGCACACCACCGCGATGCTCCATGCGCGAGACGACTTCCTGGCCGACATAGCAGCCTTTCTTGAAATCGAGCCCGTGGATCAGATCCATGTCGGCGTCATGGGGGAAAATCTCGCCGAAGGGGAAGTCGCGTCCCGCTTCCGGCACGCCACAGATGATGCGATGCGCATGATAGTCATCGTTGGTCGCATCACCCTTGGCCTCATCACGCGCCACAAAGGCGCGCCGGCCCAAGCTCACATGGCGCGGATCGTCATAGACAAAGCCCGGCAATGGCGCACCATCCCAAGCGGCCATCACCGCCAAGGGTGAGAGCGTAATGGTGATGGGCGCGCGCAAGCGATACATGGTGAGCCGCTTGGCGAGGCTCTCGGCTTGGTTCGCAGCCGTGTCGAGCCAAAAGCCGTCGCCTTCTTCCACGACGAGAAAATCAAAGAGGATTTTGCCCTGCGGGGAGAGCAGCGCGCCAAAGCCCGCTTGTGTCGGGCTGACGCGATCCATATTGCAGGTGAGAATGCCTTGCAGGAAGCCGCGGGCTTCGTCTCCGGCGATGCGCAGCACGGCGCGATCGTCGAGAACAGCTGTTGGCATGGCGCAGGGCTCCCCGAAAAATGAGTGACCCTCATTACTTAAGGCTGCGGCCGCAGGGCGCAAGCCTTTGTCGGGTGTTAGTGGCGATGGGTCAGGGAAAACTCGCCCGAGAGAATGCGCTTGGGCAGATTTTTGGCAAAAAGCGCAGCCAATTCTTCGCCATGCAGCACGACAAGCTCCTGCATGGCAGCAAAAAGCGCGGCATGGGCGAAATCCTCGCTTTCGACGCCAGCGATAATGGCTTCGGCAAAAGCATCGGTCACATAGCCGAGCGCCTCGCGGCGGTTGTCGGCTGTATCCGGATCTTCGATCAGTGCGGAGAGAAAAGCATTGTTCATCACGGGCGGGACCATAGCCTGTGATTTCTTCCGCTGCGACACATGTCTTATGGAAAGGTTAACGCGCGGGGCTGCCCACCAGCTTGGCCGCTTGGGCCAGTATATTTTGGAGATTTGGCGTCACCGGCAGATCGCCGAGATTTTGCGGGTCGGCCCAGAGAAGCTGCGGCGCTTCGGCTGAGGGCGTGCCCTCGCCACTGATCCAATGAGCGGCAAAACTCGCGACAACAAAATGACGGCGTACTTTATCGTCCGCATCTTTTTCGATGACTTGCGTATGCCCCGCAAAACAGATGATCTGCGCGCGCACGCCTGTTTCTTCAAACAGCTCGCGTAATGCGCCGTCTTCCAGACGCTCGCCAATCTCCACCACACCACCGGGCAGCGAAAAGACATGCGCTGCGGGCGGATTGGCGCGCGCACCGAGCAAAACTTTGCCGTCACGAAACACGGCGACGCTGGCGGCCAGAATAGGACGATCCGGATAAAGACGGCTCACGGATAGAGCCGCTCCTTGCGCCACGCGCCATCCGGCTCATCGCGGAAGAAAGTCACGCGATCATGCAGGCGGAACGGGCGGTCATGCCAGAATTCAATCTGCACGGGGCGGATGCGATAGCCGTTCCAATGGGGTGGGCGCGGCACTTCGCCCAAGCCAAAACGCGCGGCTTCGCGCGCCACAGCTTTTTCCAAAGCAAAACGTGTTTCCAACGGGCGTGATTGTTTGCTGGCCCATGCGCCAATGCGGCTGTCGCGGGGGCGTGAGGCGAAATAAGCATCAGCTTCTTCTGCACTGACCATTTCCACGGGGCCGCGCACGCGCACCTGACGGCGCAAAGACTTCCAATGGAAGATCAGCGCGGCTTTCATATTGTGCGAGAGTTCGGCGCCCTTGGCGCTTTCGCTATTGGTGTAGAAAACGAAACCGCGTGGCTCCAAACCCTTCAACAGAACCATGCGCGCATCCGGCAGGCCGTCCTTGTCGACGGTGGAAAGACACATGGCATTCGGATCATTGATTTCTTTTGCGCTCGCCTCGGCAAACCAATGTTCAAAAAGGGCGAAGGGTTCCTGCGCGTCGGTGAAATCTTGGGTCATTCTTGGTCGGCGTCCTGATCGGTTATGGAGGGGCCAGCGGCCCTTGAGCTCTGGCCTCTCTCTAGCATGAGAGGCGCAAGGACGGCGATTCCGGACGCTATTTGGCGCCTTTAACGGCGTTTTTTAAGACCATTTTTGCTCCGGCCTTGCACAGAGCCCCGTCCCACCCACATAAAGGTCGAGACGAATACCCCCGTGCCGCCATGGGCGGGGGGATAGATTGGGCTCATTCATGCGTGATCCATATTCAGTGCTTGGGGTGACCAAGTCGGCCTCGGCCGACGAGGTGAAAAAGGCTTTCCGCAAGCTCGCCAAAAAATATCATCCCGACCAGAACACGGGTGACCCCAAGGCGCAGGAGAAGTTTTCCGAAGTCTCCTTGGCCTATGAGATTCTGGGCGACGACAAGAAGCGCGCACAATTTGACCGTGGCGAGATTGACGCCGATGGCAAGCCGCGTGGCTTTGAAGGTTTTGGTGCCGGTGGCCCGTTTCGTCGCGGCGGTGGCGCGGGCGGTGGCAATCCGTTTGAAAATTTCGAATTCAACATGGGCGGCTCGCCTTTCGGTCAGGCGGGTGCAGGTCGCGGTGGTTTCGATGCCAGCGAATTTTTCGATCTGTTTGGCGGGCGCGGTCGTGGTCGCCAGCAAAATGCGCAGCCCCAGCGCGGCAAGGATGTCGAACATACGGTGAGCATTTCGCTGGGCGATGCTGTGCATGGCACCAGCGTGCGCGTGTCATTGCCGACGGGCAAGACGCTGGATGTTGCAGTTCCCGCCGGCATTGAAGATGGCAAGCAGATCCGTCTCAAGGGTCAAGGACATCCGGGACCGGGCAATGGACCCGCAGGCGATGCGATGATCACGGTCAAGATTGCGCGTCATCCTTTCTTCCGTGTCGAGGGACATGATCTGCGTCTAGATTTGCCGATCACGCTTTATGAAGCGGTGCTGGGCGGCAAAGTGCAGGTGCCGACTTTGTCAGGAAAAGTCGAAATGTCGCTGCCCCCCGGCGCGACCGGCGGTAAGACAATGCGCCTGCGCGGCAAGGGTCTTCCGGCAGGAGATGGCAAAGCGGCGGGTGATCTTCTGGTCACGCCACGCATCATCATGCCTGAGCAACCGTCAGCGGAATTGGAAGATCTGATGCGCCATTGGCAGGTGACGCGTCCTTATGATCCGCGCAAAGATCTCGGCTGATCCTGCTTTTTATCAATAGTGATGGTTTGTTTATGCGCAGTGCCATGAACAAGGCCGCTCGCATAAAGAACCGTTGCAAAGAGCAGGACACCAAGCGTCAGCGAAATCATTTTCCACATCAGCGTTTCATCGTGCCTGTTCGCTAGTGCTGGCAGGCTTTCTACGCGATGGGGAAAAGGCGGCGCGCGATCTGTGGGGAGCGCTTGTATCAACAGATCAGGTACGGGCTCATGCACAAGCGGCGCGAAAGTCGCACGCAGCCATTGGTCTTGCGCGCGCCAGATTTTCAATTTGCTTTGCATTTCTCCATTGCATTGGGCAATGGCAGCCACTTCAGCTGCGCGCGCGGGCGGCAATTCCTCGTCTAGAAAAGCGCAGAGTTCTGCATCCGAGATCTTACGCATCACGGTCACTTCACGAGCCTCAGATGTGGTGCATGGATGGCGCCTGGTCTCGCGTCTTCCAGACTGTTGGTGAGCATATGGCGTGCAGCGGTCAGGCGCCCCATCAGCACGGCGCGGCTGATGCCCAGCGTTTGTGCGGCTTCGTCATATGAGCAGCCCTCAACCGAGACGAGGATCAGCGCCGCGCGATGGGCCACCGGCAAGTCGAGCAAAGCCGCCTCCCAAGGATGAGCCTGTGCGCTGGGGGTTGGGCGGGGCAGGGCGCGGATCTGTGTCAGACTTGTCAGGCTTGCCCGCAATTTCCGGCACAAGACCGCCTCGCTCTCGGCCGGAGGCTCGCGCAAAACGGAGTGTAGGGCCCTCAGCACAAGCTCATCTGCCCGCCCCTTGGGCACGCCACTTAAGGCCGTGGCAAAGCGGCGGAGGCTCGGCAGAAGCACTGAAAGGCTGGGTGCGGTCGACAAGAAACAACCCTTTCAAATTAAATTCCTGATCAATAGAAGCACTTTAGCAAACACTTAGTCTATTGACTAGGGGTCTGTTTGTGGTCCCTTCCCGGGCGTTTTTGCAGGCGCCAAGAGGCGCGGGGGCGCTTGCCTTCGCGGCACGGCTCCCTTAAACGCGGGGTGAGTTCGAAATTGCGTCGTGCCGCTTGCGCTTGAAGTGCTTTTGGCACCCGTTTCTGTCAGGATCAGTATGACCCAAGCTCCCCAAACCTCCGGCATTCTGGCCGGCAAGCGCGGCCTCGTGATGGGCGTCGCCAACAACCGTTCGATCGCCTGGGGCATTGCCAAGGCTGCGCGGGATGCAGGCGCGGAATTGGCTTTCACCTTTCAGGGCGAGGCATTGGAAAAGCGCGTCCGTCCACTCGCCGCCGAACTGGGCGCGCATGTCGTTGGCCATTGCGATGTGACCGATGGAGCCTCGATCGATGCTGTCTTTGCTGAAGTGCAGCGCCTTTGGGGCAAGATCGACTTCGTCGTCCATTGCATCGCCTTCTCCGACAAGGACGAGTTGACGGGTCGCTATGTCGACACCAGCGAAGCCAATTTCAACAAGTCGCTGAATATCTCCTGCTTCTCGTTCACAGCCGTCGCGCAGCGCGCTGAAAAGCTGATGACGGAAGGCGGCTCGCTGCTGACACTGTCTTATTACGGCGCTGAAAAATGGATGCCCCATTACAATGTGATGGGTGTGGCCAAGGCTGCGCTGGAAGCCTCTGTGCGTTATCTCGCAGCCGATCTCGGCGAGAAGAACATTCGCGTGAATGCGATTTCTGCTGGCCCGATCAAGACGCTGGCAGCGTCCGGCATTGGCGACTTCCGCTATATTCTCAAGTGGAATGAATATAATGCGCCGCTGCGCCGCACGGTGACGATTGAAGAAGTGGGCGATACAGCGGCCTTCTTGCTGTCCGACATGTCCAAGGGCATGACGGGTGAAATCCTGCATGTCGATGCGGGTTATCATGTTGTCGGGATGAAGAACCCCGCTGCTCCCGACATTTCAGTCGGCAAGGACTGACACGACAGGGCGCGGCTTACGAAACAGTCTGACACGCGCCCATGATCGTTGAACTGCCCCATCGCCTGATCTTTCTGCGCCACGGCGAAACCGATTGGAATGCGGAAGGCCGTTTGCAGGGACAGCACGACATTCCGCTCAATCCCAAAGGTCTCGCCCAATCTGAACAGGCGGGGAAGATCGTCGGGCGTATTCTGGGCCGCACGCCCGAAGCGCTTGGCGCTTATGATTTCGTGTCCTCTCCGCTTTCACGCGCGCGCCGCACGATGGAGCTGGCGCGTGGTGCTTTGAGTCTTGATCCCTTCGCCTATGGCCTCGATGACGCTCTGGTCGAAATCACTTTCGGCCAATGGGAGGGCCTGACCTGGCCCGAGGTTCAGCAGCGTGATCCCGAGGGCGCGCGCGCACGCGAGGCTGACAAATGGCACATGCAGCCGCCCGGTGGCGAAAGCTATGCCATGTGCGCCGAGCGCCTGCGACCGTGGCTGGCCTCCCTCACACGCGACACGATTGCGGTGGCTCATGGTGGCGTCGCGCGCTGCCTGATGCATGTGTTGAGCAATGTGCCTACAGAACGTGCGCCCGTTTGCGATATTTGGCAGGGTCGGGTGCTTGTTTTTGAGGCGGGCGCCTATCGCTGGATTTAAAGGGTAAACCTCTCTGAAATCGTCGCATTCAGCTGCCATTCCGTCTCTTTCTGTTTTACCTTTCACAGGCTTGCCGGATCAAGATTCGGGGTGGCTTGGCTTTGCGTTTTCAAAAGGAGGGCTTGCGACTGACCTGATGACGGGCAAACCGCCCGAGACCTGATGTGTCAGCCCTTCTTTGACATGACCCACGATTACCCAGATGCGCCCACCGACGAACCGGCTTTTGTGCCTGCTGTGATGCATGGCGCGCAGCGCGCTGATTTCCTGCGCGATGAATTATTGCCCGAGATTTTTGCCGCTACTGTCAAACGCACGCCCGACGCGGAATGTCATCTCGTTGAAGATCATCATTTCACTTATGCGGAAGTGGATCGCGCGGCGACGTCTGTCGCGCGCGGTCTCTTGCGTCGTGGCATTCGCCCCGGTGATGTCGTGGGCCTCTGGATGCCGCGCGGCCCTGACTTGCTCGTCTCGCAAATCGCCATCACCAAGACGGGCGCTGCTTGGTTGCCCTTTGATGCGGATGCGCCGCCTGAGCGCATAGCCGTGTGTCTCGCAGATGCAGGCGCGAAGTTGCTTCTCGCGGATGAGTTTCATGCAGGCGATCTGACACTCAATATGCCGTGCCCGATTGTCGGCGCACAAGATCTCGACGATGCGGAAGATGCCTCAGAGGTGAATGCGCGCGCTTTGGGTGCGCGGCCTGATATGCCCGCCTATCTGATTTACACATCAGGATCGACGGGCACGCCCAAGGGTATTGTCATTTCCCATCGCAACATTTGCCATTATCTGCGCTCGGCCAATGATCTTTACGGCATTCGCGCGGATGATGTGGTCTTCCAGGGCGCCTCTGTCGCCTTCGATCTGTCGATGGAAGAAATCTGGATTCCCTATCTCGTCGGCGCCTCGCTCTTCGTCGCCACGCCGAAGATTATGGGTGAGACAGATGCGCTGCCGGCTTTGATGGATGAAGTTGGTATTACTGTGCTCGACACTGTGCCGACATTGCTCGCCATGTTGGCGCGGGATGTGGCCTCCATCCGCCTCATTCTGCTCGGCGGTGAAGCTTGCCCCCCGTCAGTGCCGCAACGCTGGGCGCGACCGGGCCGCAAAATTTTCAACACTTATGGTCCGACCGAAGCCACTGTTGTGGCGACTGCGACACAAGTGCGCCCCGGCGAGCCGATCACCATCGGCAAGCCGATTTCCAATTATTCCTGTTATGTCGTCGATGATGCGCTCAATCTGGTTGGGCGCGGTGTGGAAGGCGAATTGCTGATCGGCGGGCCGGGCGTTGCCAAAGGCTATCTCAACCGCGCGCCGCTGACGGCTGAAAAATTCATCGTCAATCCTTTTGCCTCAGAAGGCCGAGACCCCGTGCTCTATCGCTCGGGCGATGCTGTGGTGATGGAAGCCAACGGCGACATTTCTTTCCGCGGCCGCATAGACGATCAGGTGAAAATCCGCGGCTTCCGTGTCGAGCTTGGCGAGATTGAAGCCAAACTCACCGATATTCCAGGCATTGTGCAAGCGGCTGTTGTTGTGCGCCGAGAACATGAGGTCGATGAACTCGTCGCTTTTCTGGTCGCCGATAAAGCCGCACAGGTGACGATTGATCCGCGCAATCTGCGCACGATTTTGCGCGAGCGTCTGCCTGCTTACATGGTACCGGCACGTTTCGAAGAGCTTGATGAATTGCCGCGCTTGTCGTCGGGCAAGATCAACCGCAATCATCTGAAGCAAATCGAACTGCAAAGTGCGGCGAATACGGAAGAGCAGGAAGATCCGCGCACGCCGACCGAAGCCAAATTGCTCAACGCGGCGAAAGCCGTGCTGCCGCCGCAAGCCATCCCCTTTGACGCGGATTTCTTTACCGATCTTGGCGGTCACTCGCTCTTGGCCGCGCGTTTTGTCTCGCTGGTGCGCCAAAATACCGGGCTTGAAGGCATTACGCTGCAAGACATTTACGACACGCGCAATCTGCGTGCCTTGGCCGAAATGCTCGACACGAAGTTTGCGCATGTCGCCACGGCGCGCGATCTGTCGTTCGAGCCGCCGCCCTTCCGGCGTCGCTTTCTCTGTGGCTTGGCGCAGGCGATTGCTCTGCCCTTCATCATCACTTTGATGACGGCGCAATGGCTCGGTGTGTTCATTTCTTACATGCTGCTCACCAGCCCTGATGCGAGCATTTTCTCTGAAATCATCTCGCTCTTTGGCGTTTATGTTTGCATCACTATTTTCACCATTGCTCTGGCCATTGCCGGCAAATGGCTGATCTTGGGTCGCACCAAGCCGGGGCGCTATCCGCTTTGGGGCGTTTATTATTACCGCTGGTGGTTGGCGCAGCGGCTCATCGGCCTCACCCATCTCAAATGGTTCCAAGCCTCGCCCTTGATGCGCATCTATCTGCGCGCCATCGGTGCGCATGTTGGTGAAGATGCGATCATCAGCGATTTCGATTCCGGCGCGATTGATCTCATCACCTTTGGCGAAGGCTGCTGTGTCGGCAGCAAGACTGAAATCACCAATGCGCGCGTGGTCGGTAATGAATTGATCATCGAGGCGGTCTTCATCGGCAAAGATGCTTATGTCGGCTCGTCTTGCGTGATTGAAGGCGGCGTGCGGCTGGGAAATGGCGCGGAGATCAAGGATCTCACTGCTGTGCCCGCGGGCACGCATATTCCAGACTTTGAAGTGTGGGATGGAAGCCCTGCGCGCAAAGTGGGGATGAATGATCCCTCCGTCATGGACGAGTTTCCGCAAACAACGGTGTTGCGCCGCGCCCTGCAGACCTTCTGCTATACGGTCGCCATGTTGGCGATCCCGCCGATCGGCATGTTGCCGATCTTTCCGGCTTTCTGGGTGTTCAACACGCTCGACGAATTTATCGGCATCGCGTCTTTTGATCGCGTCATCTATATGGCGATGATTCCGATCCTGGCTTGGCCAACGGCCTTTGCCATGGTGCTGGTGACGGTGGCTTTCATTGCTTGCGTGCGCTGGATTGTTTTGCCGCGTGTCAAAGAGGGTCGCTATTCGGTTCACAGCTGGTTCTATTTCCGCATGTGGGTCGTGGCACTGGCGACCGAGATCACGCTCGAAACGCTGACCTCGCTCTTTGCCACCATTTACATGCGCGCTTGGTATCGCCTGATGGGTGCCAAGATCGGCAAAGGCGCGGAAATATCGACCAATCTGGCCGGGCGCTTTGATCTTATCGAGATCGGCGAAAAGAATTTCATCGCCGATGAAGTCATGCTGGGCGATGAAGATATTCGCCGTGGCTGGATGATGCTGAAAAAGGTCAAGACCGGCGCCAATGTCTTTGTCGGCAATGATGCCGTTGTGCCGCCGGGATCGATCATTCCCAAAGGCGCATTGATTGGCATTAAATCCAAGCCGCCTGAAAATCATCTGATCGCGCCCAATGACACATGGTTCGGATCACCGCCGATCAAACTGCCCGTGCGCCAGAAATTCGATGCTCTGTCGGAAAACTGGACTTACGAGCCGCCACTCTGGAAGAAATTTGCGCGCGCTGTTTTTGAGGCCGTGCATGTCTCGCTCTCGACCATGCTGTTCATTACCTTCGGCACTTGGGCGGTGGAATGGTTTGGTGCGGATTTGCTCGCTGGTGAATGGGGTTCGCTCGCGCTCAATTTCATGATTGCGTCGACCTTCATTTCTGTCGCGGTGACTTTGGTGGTCATAGCATTCAAATGGCTGACCATGGGCCGCTATGAGCCGGTGGTCATGCCCATGTGGTCATGGTGGGCGATGCGCACGGAAGCTGTGGCGGTTCTCTATTGGGGGCTGGCTGGCAAAGTGCTGATCGAACATTTGCGCGGCACGCCGTTCTTGCCAATGGTCTTGCGGCTGTTTGGCACCAAGATGGGCAAGGGCGTTTATATGAACATGACCGACATCACGGAATTCGATTGCGTGACGGTTGGTGATTTCGTGGCGCTCAATGGCAGCTGCGCTTTGCAGACGCATCTGTACGAAGACCGCGTCATGAAGGTCGGCCGCATCCAGGTCGGCAATGGCGTGACCATCGGGGCCAATGCAACCGTGCTTTACGATACGCAGATCGGCGATTTCGCCCGTCTGGGTCCGCTGACCATTGTCATGAAGGGCGAGCACATCCCGCCCCATACAGAATGGATCGGCTCCCCAGCCGTGCCAGCTGTCTCGGTGGAATTACACCACGCGTAGGTGGGCCGCTTCCGCGCGCCGACGGGGGCGCACGACAATCTCGACATTCTGATCCAACGCGACAAGGAACCGCATCAACCGCTCGACGGAGAATTGGTGGAAGTGCCCGCGCAGCATTTTTGAGACATCAGGCTGCGTCATGCTGAACAGCTCGGCTGCCTCGCGCTGTTTGAGTTTGCGCTGTTTCATGAGCCCGGTGATTTTCACAACCAGCTGCGCTTTCAGAAGATGCTCTTCCGGATTGGGCAGGCCGATATCGGCAAAAATATTGCCGGAGCTGATTTCAGCATTTTGCTTTATCATAGTTTCATCTTTCGCGCTTGCAGTTCAGCTTCCTTGAGACGCTGTCGGATCAGGTCGATATCGGGTTTCGGTGTGCTGATCCCCGACTTTGATTTCTTTTGAAATGCGTGAAGAACGAAGAGGGCGTCTGCAAATTGCACCGTATAAACCGTTCGAAACGTATCGCCTTGGTGATGGGCAATCACTTCGACGGTGCCCGCCCCCAGACCTTTCAGCATTTTCGTTCGATGATGCCGCCCGCCGGTCTGTGCCACATAGAGCGCATAGCCCATTTCGGCCTTCACCGGAGTGGGGAAGGCGGCAAAGTCTTTTTGGCTGGATCCCATCCAAACGACGGGCTTGGTTTCAAGAAAATCAATCATGAAAATATGGTGATATCACAATAAAAGTCAAGGCAATTGATCATGCCCTTGCGGGCGGTGATTGCCAAGCGTCGCGCCCGCCCCTAGAAAAGCGCCATGTCGCACAACACATTTGGCCACCTTTTCCGCGTCACCACTTATGGCGAGAGCCATGGGCCGGCGATCGGCTGTATTGTCGATGGCGTGCCCCCGCGCGTGCCGCTAACGCCTGAAGATATGCAAGTGTGGCTCGACAAGCGCCGCCCCGGCCAGTCGCGTTTCACCACGCAGCGCCAAGAGCCTGATCAGGTGAAAATCCTCTCCGGTGTCATGGATGACGGCACGGGGCAGATGGTGACGACCGGCACATCCATCGGCTTGCAGATCGACAATGTCGATCAGCGCTCGAAAGATTATGGCGAGATCGCCAAGGCCTATCGGCCCGGTCACGCCGATTACACTTATGATGCGAAATACGGTATCCGCGATTATCGCGGCGGCGGTCGCTCCTCTGCGCGCGAAACAGCGATGCGTGTGGCGGCTGGCGGTATTGCGCGCAAGATTCTGTCCGGTGTGACGATCCGCGGCGCGCTCGTGCAAATGGGCCCGCACAAGATTGATCGTTCGCGCTTCGACTGGAATGAAGTGAACAACAATCCCTTCTTCTGCCCCGATGCGAAAGCCGCCGCTGATTGGGAAGCCTATCTCGATGGCGTGCGCAAAGCAGGTTCATCTTGCGGCGCTGTGATTGAACTCGTGGCTGAGGGCGTGCCCGCCGGTTGGGGCGCGCCGATCTATGGCAAGCTTGATGCGGAACTCGCGTCCGCACTCATGTCGATCAATGCTGTGAAGGGTGTTGAGATCGGCGATGGTATGGCGTCCGCCGGGCTGAGTGGTGAAGATAATGCCGATGAAATGCGAATGGGTGCCGATGGCAAGCCTGTGTTCTTGTCTAATCATGCCGGTGGCATTTTGGGTGGCATTTCGACAGGCCAGCCGATTGTCGCGCGCTTTGCGGTGAAGCCGACATCGTCCATTCTGACGCCGCGTCGCTCTGTTGATCGCATGGGCCAAGACGTGGAATTGCGCACCAAGGGTCGTCATGATCCTTGCGTGGGTATTCGCGGCGTGCCAGTGGGCGAAGCCATGTTGGCGATTGTTCTGGCCGATGCGATGTTGCGTCATCACGGCCAAGTGGTCGCACCGCGTAGCTGGCCTTTCGAAAGTTAAGCCGTCATTGCGAGCGAAGCGAAGCAACCCAGAGCCGCATGTGAGGCCTCTGGTTTGCCGCGTCGGCCTTCGGCCTCCTCGCAATGACGGATGAAAAAACTACCGCCCCGCCATGCCAGACAGCATCATGACATGCGCCGCGACTGAGCGTGACAGGCCTTCCAGATCATAGCCACCTTCGAGCAGCGAGAGAATCCGCCCGCCGCTTTTCTTCTCTGCCAAATCCATCAGTTTTCCGGTCGCCCAAGCGAAATCGCTTTCAACCAGATTGATATTGGCGAGCGGGTCGCGCGCATGCGCATCAAAGCCCGCCGAGATGATGATGAGATCAGGCGAAAAAGCTTCAATCGCTGGCAGGATGCGCGTGTTCATCGCCTGTTTGAAATGCACGCCATCATCACCCGCCGATAAAGGCGCATTGCAAATATTATTGTGCTCGCCCGTTTCATTCAGCGCGCCGGTGCCGGGAAACAGCGGCATTTCATGGGTGGAGGCATAGAGCACATGCGGATCATTCCAGAAAATATCCTGAGTGCCATTTCCGTGATGCACATCGAAATCCATGATCGCCACACGCTCGACACCATGGACCGCGCGCGCGTGGCGCGCGGCGATGGCGGCATTGTTGAAGAAGCAAAAGCCCATGGCGGTGGCTGTTTCCGCATGGTGGCCGGGCGGGCGCGTCGCGACAAAAGCATTGTCGACTTTGCGCGTTATCACTTCATCGACGGCAAGACAGGCGCCGCCCACGGAGCGCAAAGCCGCCTCCATCGTGCCGGGTGAGAGGCTGGTGTCGCCGTCGAGATGGGCGAGGCCCTGATGGGGCACGGCTTCTTCCAGATGGCGCAGATGCGATTCGGGGTGAACACGCAAAATCTGCTCGGTGGTGCCGCGCGGGGCGGCCTCGCGCACGAGCGTCTGAAAGCGCTCATGCTCCAGAATCCGCTCGATCACCCGCACGCGGTCGGGGCGCTCCGGGTGGCCGGGGCCCATATCATGGTCCAGACAATCGCGGTGGGAGAGAATGAGCGTGTTCAAGTCGATGTCCTGCCTTGGGTTTTGCAAGTTCGGCCTGTCGCAGCCGTGTTGTCTTTGATAGTCCGGCCGCTCAAAGACGGCTTTGCGCTGTGTCAGCTTTGCCGCGGCCACTCGTTTTTGAGAAAAAGCATCAGGGCTTGCGACCTTCTTTATGCTATCAGGTGCTGGAATCATTGAAAAATGTGAATCAGGGGCCCGCTGACCGCGATGAGACTTATTTCTGCTTTGGCTGTTTTGACAGCCTCCCTCCTTGTCGCTGGCTGCAATTCAAAAAGCGTGCCCGATCCCGCGATGAGTGCGCGTGACCGCAATTTCATCGCCCAGGTCCCCGACTTCGAACTCGAGGTGAATTTCCACCGCTATGAAGTCGATGATCCGACTGGCGAAAAGCCGGGCACGATCGTTGTCGATACGTCGACGAAACATCTTTATTATGTGCTGCCTAACAATCGTGCGGTGCGTTACGGCGTGGCGACAGGTGAGGAAGCCTATAGCTGGAAAGGCACAGCCACAATCCGCAGAAAGGCCGAATGGCCGCATTGGATGCCGCCCGCCGATATGGTGCAGCGCTGGCCGGATCTGCGCCCCACAGCCGACGCGGGTGGTTTGAGCGGCGGGCCCGATAATCCGCTGGGTGCGCGTGCGCTTTATCTTTATGACGAGAGCGGCCGCGACACGCTTTACCGCATCCATGGCACGAATGAGCCGGAAACGATTGGTCGCGAAGCCTCGTCAGGCTGCATTCGCATGCGAAATGTCGATGTGATCGACCTTTACGCGCGTGTCGCTTTGAACACCAAAGTGATCGTCAAGTAAGTTTAGGCTGCGAGCGTATCACTATCTGCGATGGCCGGCGCTTGGCGCTCGGCGGCAGTTCTGCGCTGCTCAGTTTCTGGCAGATGGCTGACCTGTAGGGCAGCGGCAACCGCAGACACACCGATTTCGCGATAGAGACGGGCGAGCAGGGCACGCGCGTCCTCTTTGGCCGCGGGCATTGGCTTGGGCAATTCAAATTCGGGCATGGCAAATACTCAACGCGCGGAACCGATGACCTATCGTCGCGTATCGGGGTTAAGGCCGGCTTAATCGCCCCGTTTTTTCCGTCATTGCGAGGAGGCCGTAGGCCGACGTGGCAACCCAGAGGCCACGTGTGAGGCGCCTGGGTTGCTTCGCTTCGCTCGCAATGACGGCCTCCCTGGGCCTCGCCACCCCGTCTTGCATCAGCTTAGCCTTCTTTTCACCTCTCAACAGTCATAAGGTGTCATGGTGCGCAAAATGAATTTGCGACTGAACTGCGGGATGCAATCGGCCATGCCTTTGGATGCCATTCTCTTTGATAAAGACGGCACGCTGGTCGATTTCGATCGCACCTGGGGTGCAGCTGCGCATGAAGTGATGCAGACTTTGACAGCGGGCGACACGGGTGCCTTTCAACGTCTGGCCGATGTCAGCGGCTTTAATGTGCGCGAGAAAAGTTTTCGTCCCCATTCCCCCTGCTTGTCAGGTTCGCTGACCGATTATGGTCCGCTCTGGGCTGAAGTTTTGGGGCGGCATGATCTGCATCAGCTCTATGAAGAGATCAGCGGCCTGTTTCGTGCCACTGCGATCAAAACTCTGACGCCGATTGGCGATCCGCCCAAACTCTTTGCTGAGCTGAATGGCATGGGTTTGAAGCTCGGCATTGTTTCCAATGATTCCGAAAAATCCGTGCGCTTGCAGGCGGGCCTCCTCGGTATTGCCGATGGTTTGGATTATCTCGCGGGCCAGGATTCCGGCTATGGCGCGAAACCAGCGCCCGGCATGATCACGGCTTTTGCGGCACGTTTCAACATCGCGCCCCATCGCATTGCAGTTGTTGGCGACACGCTGGCTGACATCCGTGCGGCGCGCGCTGCCGGTGCAGTATCCATTGGTGTTTTAACGGGCCCCGCGCTCGCGCAAGATCTGGCAGTTGAAGCCGATCATATTCTCGATTGCGCGCATGATGTGCCCGCATTCATCCGCGGGCAGCGGGCGCAGCGCAGCTCAGCTCTGCTTTAGGTTCATACTCTCGCGAATGAAATCGCGCGTGTTCACAATCAGGCTTTCAAACTTTTGCAAATCATCTGCCGACATGCGGCCCAATGTGTCGATGACAAATTGGCGCTGCACTTCGATGCCTTGCATGGCCAAAGTGCGGCCTTGCGCCGTCAGATAAATCGCATGTGAGCGACGATCCCCCTCGATGGAGCGGCGCTCTACCAGCTTGGCATCTTCCAGCCGATCAATCAGACCCGAAATATTGCCTTTGGTGACATAGAGACGTGCAGCCAAATCTTGCTGGCTGATGCCTTCGCGCTCTGTCAGCGTGGTCAGCACATCGCATTGGGGCACGGAGAGGCCAATCTCGCGCACGCGGGCGGTAATGCTGAGATTGATCCGCGTCTGCAAACGCAGCAGACGGAACCAAATCCGTACCGCATCGGCCTCATGCGTCATGATTGTCCCTCAAGTGAAAATGTTCAGTCCTAAACTAATCCTGTGCGGGTCGATCTGGCAAGCGAGCTATTTCCGGAAGGTTTTCAAGCCAATGTATATGCGGCTGTCTCTGTGGCGGTGCCGTGATCTGACACGACGAGATCGCGTGCGACCAAATCTTCCAGATGGGCAAGAACCGACAGGCCTGCGGCACGATGCAGCCGCTCATCAACACCTTTATAAATCACGCGCACAATGTCGGTGATGCTGCGATCACCTTCACCCAAGCGCTCAAGGATCGCGGTTTCGCGTTGACGCCGATGCATGGCGAGCAGGCGCACGAAACGTTGCGGCTCTTGCAGCGGATTGCCGTGGCCTGGCCAGTAAACACTCTCATCGCGCGCTGCGATTTTTTCAAGCGAGGCCATATAGTCGCGCATATTGCCATCGGGTGGGGCAACAATGCTGGTTGACCACGCCATGACATGATCGCCGGAAAAAATCCCGTTTACTTCATGCAAAGCAAAGGCGAGATGATTGGAAGCGTGTCCCGGTGTGGCAATAGCCTCTAAAGTAAAACCATCACCTTTGAACAAACTGCCATCACTCAAGACTTCATCGGGCGCATGATCGAGATCATGGCTTGCATCCAAACGTCCTGATGGTGGATCGGCCAGCGGAATATGCGTGGCGCAACCAATGATCGGTGCGCCTGTGCGTGCCTGCAAAAGCCGCGCGCCGGGTGAATGATCACGATGCGTATGGGTGACGAGAATGGCCGCAATCGTCTCGCCTTTGGTGGCAGTGAGTAATGCCTCGATATGTGCGCCATCGTCTGGGCCCGGATCAATCACCGCGACTTTGCCTTCTCCAACAAGATAGCTGCATGTGCCGGTGAAGGTGAACGGGCCTTTGTTGGGCGCAAGCACGCGACGCACGAGGGGTGACAGGCGTGTGGCCTGCCCGACTGGTCCGGGTGGCTCGCGATTGAAGGGAATGTCAGGCGTACTCATCTTTCCATGATAAGCGCGAATGAGGATGAATGGAAATCGGCTCCTGCGTTTGCATTGCGTGATCGGGCAGGGTTATCTTGATAAAAAAAGGGAGGGAAGAGTGCTCACCAGTGATCTGCGACTTGAAGGGCGCGTGGCCATTGTAACGGGAGCTGCACGCGGCATTGGCAAGGCCATCGCCCATGCACTGACACGCGCGGGCGCACATGTGCTTTACGCCGATATGGATGGCGGCGCGACGGGCGCGGCGACGCGTGAGGTGGCGGGCCAGCCCGGCTGCGGGCGCGTGCTGGGCGTGCCGTGTGACATTACCAATCCGGCTGATTGCGAGCGCACGGTCAACGAGGCTGTGCGGCTGTTCGGCTCGCTCGATATTGTCGTCAACAATGCGGGCAAAGGCCCCGTGCATCTGGAGCGTTCGCCGCGCACCAAATCGCTGAAGTTTTATGAAGCCGATCCGATGGTCTGGCGCGAAATTCTCATGACCAATGTGGTGGGCACATTTTTCATGTCGCATTTTGCAGCGCCTCATCTGATCAAGGCTGGCAACAAAGGCCGCATCATCAATGTCACGACATCGCTGAACACCATGCAGCGGCGCAATAATTCACCCTATGGTGTGAGCAAAGTGGCGATTGAAGCTGAAACTTTGATCTGGTCGAAAGATCTTGAGGGCACAGGCGTAACGGTGAATACGGTTTTGCCCGGTGGCGCGACCAATACGGATTTTCTCTCTGACATGGGCCGACAAGCCGCGCAGAAAACAGGGCGTGTGGTGCTGGAACCTGAGATCATCGTGCCGCCTGTTTTATGGCTGGCATCTGATGAGGCGGCGCATGTCACGGGCCAGCGTTTTGTTGGTAAAGACTGGGATCATGCGCTGCCGATGGCTGAAGCCGCACACAAAGCCCGCGAACCGCAGGTGATCCGCGAAGCCGATGATGGACGATAGCCGTCATTGCGAGCCAAGCGAAGCAACTCAGAAGCCTCACGCGCGGCCTCTGGATTGCCGCGTCGCTGCGCTCCTCGCAAAGACGAGCGGAAAGGTTGCTCCGTCATTGCGAGCGAAGCGAAGCAACCCAGAGCCTCATGCGCGGCCTCTGGATTGCCGCGTCGCTTCGCTCCTCGCAAAGACGAGCGGGGAGGTAGCGTTTCTTTAAATCAGAGCAGGCGCTACACTTTCAGCGGCGGCTTTTAGCACCGGCAAAATATCTTTGATCAGCCCTTCGCGCGAGACGCGTCCCGCTTGCACGCCGATATTCATCGCCGCCACCGTTTGGCCCGAAGCATTGCGCACGGGAACGGCAATCGAGCGCAAGCCGATTTCCAGCTCTTCATCGACCAGCGCATAATCATCAGCGCGCACTTGCGCGATAACTTTCATCAAAGCATCGACATCTGTGATCGTCTGCGGCGTGAGCTTTTCGCGTTTCATCGCGTTCAACAGGTGGTGCGCTTCGGCCTCGGGTAAAGCCGCCAGCAAGACGCGCCCCAAGGACGAGCAATAAGCGGGCAGACGAGAGCCCGTCGCAAGCCCCACCGACATAATGCGCCGCGTCGCCGCACGCGCGACATAGACAATCTCAGCCCCATCAAGAATGGCGCAAGACGAACTTTCATTCGTCTTTTCACTCACCGCTTCCAGCGTCGGCTGGATGGCGCGCGGCAGTGGTGTCGCTGAGAGATAGGCATAGCCCAGCGACAACACAGCCGGTGTCAGCATGAAATGTTTGCCGTCACTCGCCACATAGCCAAGCGCCTGCAAAGTCAGCAATGAGCGGCGCACCGTGGCGCGCGGCAAATCGGTCGTTTTCGCAATATCAGCCAAAGTCAGCTTTTCGCGGCCCGCCCCAAAGGCACGGATGACCGCCAGCCCGCGGGCGAGGGCCGCAATATAGGAGGGGTCATCGGGCGTGATCGGGGCAGGGGCTTGGGCAGGCGCTTGGATATTCATGGATCAACCGGGTGTTTCGACAGCTATTTCCCCAAGGGGATTCGGGCAGCTCTAGATCAATGGTCGCATAAACGCAGATTTGTTCGCAATACGCACAATTCGCGGCAAGGGCGGGCTTGCTCCCGCCCGCGGGGCGCGCTTAGCTCTGCCGTGGCGCCCGGAAGCGCGCAATGAACGGCCTTCATCCATTCTTGCGAAATGATCGCTTGAATTGAGGCTCTCATTGTCGCGTGGTGAGGGCGGCCCTACATCAGGCTTGGCCGTTGCGGCCAGTAAGTCAGGAAGCCCGCCACAAGGCGTGAGCTTTTTCGGGAGGATTGGAATGTTTCGCAGACAAATTCTGAAGAGCATCGGCGTGGCCGGTCTTGCTCTCGCCACAGGCATTTCCGCCGCTTCCGCGCAGGAAGTGGTCAAGGTGGGCCTCATTCTTCCGATGACAGGCCCCTCGGCCTCAACGGGCCGCCAGATTGAAGCAGGCGTGCGCCTGTGGATGGCACAGAACGGCACGACTGTTGCCGGCAAGAAGATCGAACTGATCATCAAGGACGACACGGGCGCAGCTGACCAGTCGAAGCGCCTCGCCACCGAACTCGTCGTCAATGACAAGGTTGCCTTTCTGGCAGGCTTCGGTCTGACCCCGCTGGCGCTCGCCGTTGGCCCCGTCGCCTCGCAGGCGAAGGTTCCTGCCGTGATCATGGCCGCTGGCACATCGACGATCGTGGCCTCGTCGCCTTACTTCGTGCGCACCAGCTTCACGCTGCCGCAGAACACGGCACCGATGGCGCAATGGTCGGCGGCCAATGGCATCAAGACCGTTGTGACCCTCGTGTCCGATTACGGCCCGGGTCTGGATTCGGAAAAGGCTTTCAAGGCTGAATTCGAAGGCAAGGGCGGCAAGGTTTTGGAGACGCTCCGCGCGCCGCTGATGAACCCGGAATTCGCCGCCTTCTTGCAGAAGGCCAAGGATCTGAAGCCGGATGCTCTCTTCCTCTTCGTGCCGTCAGGCCAGGGCGCAAGCCTGATGAAGCAGGTTGGTGAGCGCGAGCTCGCCAAGGCTGGCATCAAAATCATCGGCACGGGTGACGTGACTGATGACGACCAGCTCAACGGCATGGGCGATGCGCTGATCGGCATGATCACCTCGCATAATTACTCGGCCGCGCATGACAGCCCGGAGAACAAGGCCTATGTGGCTGCGTTCCTGAAGGCCAATAACAACATGCGTCCGAACTTCATGTCGGTCGGCGGTTTCGACGGCATGGCTGCGATCTACAAGGCTCTGGAAAAGACCAAGGGCGATACGGATGGCACCAAGCTCGTGGAAGCGATGAAGGGTCTCGCTTGGGTTTCGCCACGCGGTCCGATGTCGATTGATGCCACGACCCGCGACATCACGCAGAATGTCTATGTCCGCGAAGTGAAGAAGGTCGACGGCCAGCTTTACAACGTCGAATTCGCGACCATCGCGAATGTGAAGGGCTCGAACTAAGTTGAGTGCCAACCCTCCCCCTTGTGGGGAGGGTCGGTCCGCAGGACCGGGGTGGGGGTCGTGACAACCTTCATCTTTTGCGCGACCCCCACCCCTAGCCCCTCCCCGCAAGGGGGAGGGGAAATGGCCCACGCCCATTACAGAGAAAACCTTTGCTCACTATTCTTCTCGACGGGATTGCCTATGGCATGCTGCTGTTCATTCTGGCAGTCGGCCTGTGCGTCACTCTCGGCCTTATGAATTTTATCAATCTCGCGCATGGTACTTTCGCCATGGCAGGCGGCTATCTGACCATCACTTTGATGCAGAAAGCAGGCGTGCCGTTTTTGCTGTGCTTGCCCGCCGCTTTCATCTTTGCCGCTGTGCTCGGACTCGTCCTTGAGCGCACGCTCTATCGCCATCTCTATGACAAGACGCATCTGGATCAGGTGCTCTTTTCCATCGGCCTCGTGTTTATCTCGATTGCCATGGTTGATTACGCCTATGGCGCCAACCAGCAGATTGTGAATCTGCCCGAGTATCTCACCGGGCGTTTCTCGTTTCTGGGCGCGTCCATCGGCGTCTATCGTGTCTTCGTCATCGCCATTTGCGGATTGCTGGTTGTCTCGTTGCAACTCGTCCTCACCATGACGCGTTTTGGTTCGCGCCTGCGCGCGGCTGTTGATGATGGTCGCGTGGCGCGTGGCATGGGCATTGATGTGACGCGCATCTTTGCGGTGACATTTGCGGTCGGCTCGGGCCTTGCGGGTCTGGGTGGTGCGCTGGGCACCGGCATCATCTCCTTCGATCCGACATTCCCGCTGAAATATATGATCTACTTTCTGATCGTCATTTCAGTTGGCGGCACAACAACCATCACTGGTCCGTTCCTCGCTGCCATTCTGCTCGGCGTGGCCGATGTCGCTGGCAAATATTATGTGCCCGCCGTTGGCGGCTTCATCATTTATACGATCATGGTTGTTGTCTTGATCGTGCGACCGCAAGGGCTCTTTGCCCGCGCGGCAGCCAAGTGAGGGCGCGATGAGCAACATCACCTCTCCCTCACCTGAAGCCATTCGCGCGCGTGCCGTTCTGCTCGGGCGTTCGCGCTGGGGTGTCGCTGAAATCATCTTCTGGGTTTTGGCTTTCGCTTGCTACTGGCTGTTCCCGACCAAACTTTCGCTGCTCAGCGAGATCGCCATTCTCGGCCTCGTCGCACTCTCTGTTGATCTTGTGCTCGGTTACGCGGGCATTGTGACATTGGGGCAGGGTGCATTCTTCGGCATTGGCGCTTATGCGGCGGGTATCGCCGCCAAACATGGCATGGGCACGACGCTCTGGAGCGATCCTGTCATCGGTCTTTTCATCGGTGGTGGTGCAGCCGCAGTCATTGGCTTTGCCACAAGCTTTCTGGTGTTGCGCGGCTCCGATATGACGCGCCTCATGGTGACGCTGGGCGTTGCGCTGATTGTCGATGAAGTCGTCAACCAGATGAAATGGCTCACTGGCGGCTCCGATGGTTTGCAGGGCGTGCTGCCCTCTGCCGTGCTCGGCATCTGGGAGTTTGATCTGTTTGGGCGTGTCGCCTTTGTCTATTCAATGGTCGTGCTCTTCGTGCTCTTTGTCATTGCGCGCGCTTTGGTGAAGTCACCCTTCGGGCTTTCGTTGCAAGCGATCAAAGGCAATATGCTGCGCACACGCGCCATCGGCATGCCGGTCAATGCGCGCCTTGTCGCTGTCTACACTGTCGCCGCTTTTTACGCGGGCGTTGCAGGTGCGCTCGCCGCTCAAACCACGCAATTTGCCTCGCCCGATTATGTCGCCTTCCATCGTTCCGCTGATGCCATGCTGATGCTTGTCTTTGGTGGCGCAGGTCATCTCTATGGTGGCTTGCTCGGCTCTATCATCTTCCGCACCATGCAGGATGTGCTCGGCAATATCACACCGCAATATTGGCAGTTCTGGTTGGGCGTGACGCTGGTTGCTCTCGTGCTCTTCGTGCGCGGCGGTATTTTGGGGCTGCTCGACAACATGCTTGCCGCTTGGCGTCGCAAGGGAGGCGCATCATGAACCCGCGCATCCTGCTTGAATCACGCGATCTGGTGAAACGCTTCGGCGGCATCACCGCCACAGATCACGTCACCTTCAGCCTGCCAGAAGGTGCGCGTCATGCTTTGATTGGCCCGAATGGCGCAGGCAAGACGACCTTCATCAATCTTCTCTCAGGTGTGCTGACACCAACATCAGGCGAGATTTTTCTCGATGGCGTCAATGTTACGCATTGGTCGGCCCGCAAACGCGCCCATGCGGGGCTGGCACGCACCTTCCAAATCAACCAGCTCTTTGCCGATCTGACGCCGATTGAAACGCTCATGCTCACCATTGCCGAGCGTGAAAATGCCGGTGCTGCGTGGTGGCGCCCCGTTGGCGCACGCACGGATTTCGTTGATGAAGCGGTGGCGCTTCTGGCCCAGCTCGGCATTTCCGACATTGCGCATCACCGTGTGGGGGAACTCGCCTATGGCAAGCAACGCTTGCTGGAGATTGCAGTGGCGCTGGCACAAAAGCCGAAAGTGCTTTTGCTCGACGAGCCAGCCGCCGGTGTGCCCGAACATGAGCGCGAGCAGATTCTCGATGTGGTGGCAGCCCTGCCCAAAGATGTCGCGCTGATCCTGATTGAGCATGACATGCATCTCGTCTTCCGTTTTGCGAAATCCATTTCCGTTCTGGTGAACGGCGGTCTCTTTGTGGAAGGGACGCCGGAAGAAATCGCCAATGATCCGCGCGTGCGCCAAGTTTATCTGGGCGAGGAGGAAGTGCATGTCTGACAATATGTCTGATCTCCTCCAGCTCGACAACATCGCCGCCGGCTATGGCGAAGCGCAGGTGTTGCAGAATATTTCCTTCTCGCTGAAGGAAGGCGAGGCACTCGCCTTGCTCGGTCGCAATGGCACAGGCAAGACGACGCTGATCAACACGATCATAGGCCTCACACGCCTCCGCGCGGGCACCATTCATCTGGCGGGTGTGGACATAACAAAGTTGCGCGCCGATCAACGCGCTATGGCTGGCATTGGCTGGGTGCCGCAAGAGCGCAATATTTTCCGCTCGCTGACGGTTGAAGAAAATATCACGGCGGTCGCCACCAAAGGCCCGTGGACGCTGGAACGCATCTATCAAATGTTCCCGCGCCTCGCTGAGCGCAAGCGTAACCTTGGCACGCAATTGTCAGGTGGCGAGCAGCAAATGCTGGCGGTGGGCCGCGGTTTGGCCCTCAATCCGCGTGTGCTTTTGCTCGACGAGCCGTTGGAAGGTCTCGCCCCCATCATTGTCGATGAATTGCTGGCCGCCATTCGCCGCATTGTTGTGGAAGAGCGCATGGCTGCAATCATCGTCGAGCAAAGCGCGCGCAAGATTTTGCCGCTCACTGAACGCGCGATCATTTTGGATCGCGGCACAATTGTGCATCAGGGCCCGTCTGCCGAACTGGCTGAAGATGCGGTCCGGTTGGCCAATATTATGGGCATTGCCGGATCGCCCGGCGCACATTAAGGGGGCGGTGACGCCCAATTCAAAGGATCATCACATGCAACGCACCAAGCCTCCCTTTCGCGCTGATCATGTCGGCTCGCTCCTGCGCTCCGCCGCGTTGAAAGATGCGCGCATCAAACATGCGCGCGGTGATATTTCCGGCTCTGATTTGAAGGCGACTGAAGATGTCGAAATCAAGAAAGTCATCGCCAAGCAGGAAGAGATCGGCCTGCACTCCGTGACAGACGGCGAATATCGCCGCGCTTGGTGGCATTTCGATTTTCTGGGTGCGCTCGAAGGTGTTGATCTGATCGATGTTGATCAGGGCATCCAATTTGCTGGCGTGCAAACCAAAGCTCAGGCGCCGCGCGTTGTCTCGCGCTTGGATTTTGCCGATCACCCGATGCTGGCGCATTTCCGCTTTTTGAAAGAGCACACCAAGCAAACGCCGAAAATGACCATTCCCTCGCCGTCCATGCTGCACTATCGCGGCGGTCGCAAGATGATCAACATGGGCGTCTATCCGCAGATGGAGAATTTCTATCACGATCTCGGACAGGCCTATCGCAAGGCGGTGCATGCTTTCTATAAGGAAGGTTGCCGCTATCTGCAGTTGGACGATTGCTCCTTCGCTTATCTGTGCGATCCCGAGCAGCGCAAAATGTTGGCCGCGCGTGGCGATGATCCGACCAAGCAGGGCGAGATTTATGCCGGCATGATCAATGCGGCGATTGATGGTCGCCCCGATGATCTCGCCATCACCATGCATTTGTGCCGCGGCAATTTCCGCTCGACCTTTGTGGCGTCGGGCGGCTATGAGCCGATTGCGGATTTGCTGTTCAACCAGGTCCATGCCGACGGCTATTTCATGGAATGGGACAATGACCGTTCCGGTGGTTTCGAGCCGCTGCGTTTCTTGCCCAAGGGCAAGCATGTGGTGCTGGGTCTCGTGACCTCGAAGACAGGCGTGCTGGAAACCCGCGACGATCTGCTGCGCCGGATCGAAGAAGCCTCCAAATATGCGCCGCTTGATCAGCTGTGCCTGTCCCCGCAATGTGGCTTTGCTTCCACTGAGGAGGGCAACACGCTCGCCGAGGAAGAACAATGGGCGAAGCTGAGACTGGTCGTGCAAGTTGCGCAGGAAGTTTGGGGCAAGTAAGTTTGCTGTATAGATGTAAAAGGCGGGCTTAGGCCCGCCTTTTTTATGCGCGTCATTGCGAGCGCAGTGAAGCAACCCAGTGGCCCCATGCGCGGCTCTGGGTTGCCGCGTCGCCTGCGGCTCCTCGCAATGACGGCAGAGGGGCGAGCACCCCATTGCCCCACCACCCCGCCACCCCTATAATGTTCACCATCCGAATGATTGTTCACATAGCGAACATATAAAGGAAGGCTGACATGGCCAAATTCATGGGTCTTGCCGAGGCGATTGCGCAGAATGTGCGTGATGGCGATACGGTCGCGATGGAGGGGTTCACCCACCTGATTCCTTTTGCCGCCGGGCACGAAATCATCCGCCAAGGGCGCAAGCACCTGACCCTCATCCGTATGACGCCTGACCTCATCTATGACCAGATGATCGGCATGGGCTGCGCGGATAAGCTCGTCTTTTCCTGGGGCGGCAATCCCGGTGTCGGCTCGACGCATCGCATGCGTGATGCAGTCGAAAATGCATGGCCCAATGCGCTGGCTCTCGAAGAACATTCGCATGCCGCCATGGCGAATGCTTATGAAGCGGGCGCGGCCAATCTGCCGTTTGCTGTTTTGCGCGGTTACATCGGCGTTGATCTGCCGAAAGTGAATCCGAAAATCAAAAGCGTCACTTGCCCCTATACGGGTGAAGTGCTCGCCACTGTGCCAGCGCACCGCCCCGATGTCGGCATCATTCACGCGCAGCGCGCGGATAAAGAAGGCAATGTGCTGATCGAAGGCATCACCGGCTGCCAGAAGGAAGTCGTGCTCGCCTCCAAGCGCACTATTGTCACGGTGGAAGAGGTGGTCGAAAAACTCAACCCGCCATCGTTCAATTCCTGCGTTCTGCCGCATTGGACGGTGGGTGCCATTTCCCATGTCGTGGGTGGCGCGCATCCCTCTTATGCGCAGGGCTATTACAAGCGCGACAATTCTTTCTACATCGCCTGGGACAAGATCTCGCGTGATCGCGACACATTCCTGGCGTGGATGAAAGAAAACGTCTTGGAGAAAACGCCTGAGGCATTTGCCGCTTATGCGAAGAAGGGGAGCGCCTGATCATGGCCGATTTCACCCGCAATGAAATGATGACCATTGTCGCCGCACGCGCGCTGAAAAATGATGACGTGTGTTTTGTCGGCATTGGTGCACCTTCCGCCGCTTGCAATCTCGCTCGCCTGACGCATGCGCCGCAGATCACCCTGATTTATGAATCCGGCACAATCGGCACGCGCCCGAACGTGCTGCCTCTCTCGATTGGCGATGGTGAGCTCTGCGAAACAGCCCTCACCACAGTGTCGGTGCCGGAAATGTTCCGCTACTGGCTGCAGGGTGGCCGCATCACCGTCGGCTTCTTGGGCGGTGCGCAGATCGATAAATTCGCCAATATCAACACGACCGTTGTGGGCGATTACGACAAGCCGAAAGTCCGTCTGCCGGGCGGTGGTGGTGCACCGGAAATCGCCACCAATTGCGGCGAAATCTTCATCACCATGGCGATGGGCAAGCGCGCTTTCTTGGACAAGCTGCCCTTCATCACGTCCATGGGCCACGGCCCGACGGGCAAAGAGCGCCGCGCTTATGGGACGAAGAGCAAAGGCCCGACGCGTCTCATCACCGACATGTGCGTGTTCGAGCCCGATGCTGAGACGAAGGAAATGACCATCGTGTCGATCCATCCGGGCGTGACGCGCGAAGAGATTGCGGAAAACTGCGGCTGGACCCCGCGCTATGCCGCCCAGTGTGGCGAGACACCAGCACCGACGGCCCAGGAGCTCGAAGTGCTGCGCGACATTCAGGCCCGCACCAAGGCCGCGCACGCAGCCTGATCGGGCAATCTGCCCATTAAAAGGCGGCCTTGCGCGAGCTTGGTCGCCTTTTCTTCAACTTTCGGCGGCTTGCCCGTTTGGAAAAGCCGCGTCACATTAGACGCATCACGCTTGGGGCAATTGAGCCAATGCTAGGCCAGCAAGACCTGCCTTATTCTACCAAACAGCCGCGCCAACAGCCGGATGAGGTGGATTATGCCCAGCGTGATTTCATCAATCTCGTTGCAACAATCTTTCTGCTTGTGCTTGCGCTGTGCATTTCATGGACGGTGCGTGCTGTGACGGAACAAGAGCGCCAATTGCGCTGCGTGGAATCGGGCCGCCGCGATTGCGTGCAGATTGTAACGCCTCCGCAAGGCATCCGCGCTTTGCGCTAAGCCTCCTGCGCCATCATGCGCAAGACTTTCTCAATTCCATTTTGCATCGCTGTCAAAGTCATCTGCTCATTCGGAGTGGGTAGATGGATGAAGCCTACTCTTGGTACTGAACTGCCAAGCGAGAGATAGAGCGTGTGATTGCAAATATAATCACCCGCATCATCTGACAGTTCGGCATCAAGTCCTAAGCCACACAAAACTTCAACAAGCTGCACAGTGTCGACGCGCGCATGGCGAAGGCCCGGACCTTGCGGATCAATCGTGCCCGAGGCGCGGCATATATTGTCTGCATCGGGATGAAGTCGCGTGCATTCATTACGCGCGCGGGTTTCAACGCCAATCGTGCTCCGCTTTGTCGCCAGACCCAGATGCAAAATCGCATCGGGCTTCACTTCATCTATCAGCGCGGCGATCCGCGCCTCTGCATCGTTCCAAATGACAGGCAAGATGCGCGTGACAAGCTCCATGCTGCCAAGCGAGCATGACGCAAGATTTTGCACCATTTGAGCGGTTGGATTTTCAGGCGCACCAGGAAAGGGGCCAAATCCAGTGAGGAGAAGTCGTTTCATGCGCACATGATAGGGCCTCGCCGCATTCTCGTCACCTTTAGCCGTCATTGCCTGTGACCAATGGTCCTGTCTTTGGCGCGGTTAACTTTTGGGAAAGTTTTGCGCGCTTTGAACATAGCCGAACATTTTGGGATTTCTTGTGTGACCTCGTCCGCTCGCTTCACCTCTCGTAAAAGCCTCATGCTGGTTTGCGCCCTCGCGCTGCCGGTGGTGCTGGGCGGCTGCTTTGGTGGTCCCGATGCGCGCATGAGCGCATCGGCGGGCTCTATGGCGGCGCAAGCCGCTGGTGCACGTGTGACGCCGATTTTCATCGCCTCGACGCGGCGTGAAAATATCAATGTGCAGGCCGAAAGCGCGGCGGATGGCGGCGCGCATTATGCGATCTCCATGGTCTCTGTCCCGCGCGGGCATAAGGCTGGTGAGATTGAAGAGCCCTCATTTGGCAAGCCCAATCCTGAAAAACATTTTGCGGTGCTTGGCGGTCACGGACTTGATCCAGAAGATTTCCGCTTGCAGGTCTCCACCTATCTGTCGGGCCGCATCGGCTCGAACCGCGATGTCTTGCTCTATGTGCATGGTTTCAACACATCGCAAGATCAAGCACGCTTCCGTCTCACCCAGCTCGCTCATGATGGCGGCTTTGGTGGCGTGGCGGTGCTTTTCACATGGCCTTCAAAATCAGATCTGTTTTCTTATGTCTCCGACAAGGAGAGCGCGACCGCCTCACGCGATGCTTTGCAAAAGTTGATGCGGGACTTGGCGCAAGTGGAAGGTGTGGGCCGCGTGCATGTGCTCGCCCATTCCATGGGCTCGTGGCTTGCCATGGAAGCGCTTCGCGAAAATGCCATTGCGGGGTCCAAAAATCTCGGAAATCGCTTGGGCGATGTGATGCTGGCGTCTCCCGATATTGATTTGTCGGTCTTCAAAACTCAGATGGCACGCTTGCCCGGTGCCAATGTGTCGATCTTCGTCTCGCCCAATGACCGTGCGCTCAATCTGTCGAGCAAATTGGCAGGTGAGCGTCCGCGTGTCGGCGCGATGGATCCGCGCAATACCAAACAGCGTGCCGAACTCGCGCAGCTTGGCGTGAAAGTTTATGATCTGTCTGGTGCCTCTGCGGGCTTTATCGGCCATTCGCTTTATGGCGATGTGCCCGCCGTTGTGCGCACCATCGGTGCACAATTAGGCATGGCGCGCGAAGATGCAGGCGTGACCGCGATGATTGACGCAAGTTCGCGCATGCCAGTCGAAGTCAACGTGCCGCCAGCACAGACGCCGCCACTTACACCAATGAACTAATTTTTCCGCTCCTCGCAAAGACGAGGCTGTTGATTATCGGGTCTTCTGTGCGTAACCCAACCGCGCATTGAGCTCGTCAATCAGCTGCTCAGCCGCATCGGCAATCACAGTGCCCGGCGGGAAGATCGCTGATGCTCCTGCATCACGCACGGCCTGAAAATCCTGCGGCGGGATCACGCCGCCGACCACGATCATAATGTCGTCGCGGCCCTGGCTTTTCAAAGCCTCGCGCAATTCGGGCACCAAAGTCAGATGGCCCGCTGCCAGCGAAGAAATGCCGACAATATGCACGTCTGCAGAAATCGCCTGTTTGGCGGCTTCGTCAGGCGTTGCAAAGAGCGGCCCGATATCAACGTCAAAACCAAGGTCTGCAAAAGCGGAAGCGACAACTTTCTGGCCGCGGTCATGTCCGTCTTGGCCGACCTTGGCAACGAGAATGCGCGGCTTGCGGCCTTCATTCTCATAAAAAGCTTTGGTGACACTTTTCACGCGCTCCACCGCAGAGGGATTGACCTCTTGCGTATAAATGCCCGAGATGGTGCGGATTTCAGCCGCGTGGCGACCAAAGACTTTTTCCAGTGCGAGTGAGATTTCACCCACCGTCGCTTTGGCACGCGCTGCTTCAATCGAAAGCGCCAGCAGATTGCCATTGTGGGCGGCGCCCTGCGTCAAAGCTTCTAGCTTGGCTTGCACATCGGCTTCATTGCGCTCGGCGCGTAGGCGCTTCAGCTTTTCAATCTGGCTGGCGCGCACAGCGGAATTATCGACCTTCAGCACGTCGATCTGCTGTTCGTCATCCGGCTTGAACTTGTTGACGCCGATCACCGATTGTTTTCCAGAGTCAATACGCGCCTGCGTGCGGGCAGCGGCTTCTTCAATCCGTAATTTCGGAATGCCTGCTTCAATGGCTTTGGCCATGCCGCCGAGCTTTTCGACTTCTTCAATATGGCTCATGGCGCGCTTGGCGAGATCAGCGGTCAGGCGCTCGACATAGAAAGAACCGCCCCACGGGTCGATGATGCGCGTCGTGCCACTTTCCTGTTGCAGGAAGAGCTGCGTGTTGCGCGCAATGCGCGCCGAGAAATCGGTGGGCAGTGCGAGTGCTTCATCCAGCGCGTTGGTATGCAAAGATTGCGTATGGCCTTGCGTGGCAGCCATCGCTTCAATCTGCGTGCGCATGACATTGTTGAACACATCTTGTGCGGTGAGTGACCAGCCGGATGTCTGCGAGTGCGTGCGCAAAGGCAGCGACTTGTCTGACTTCGGATGAAAACCCTTCACCAGATTGGCCCAGATGAGGCGTGCGGCGCGCAGCTTGGCGACTTCCATGAAGAAATTCATGCCGATCGCCCAGAAGAAGGACAGGCGCGGCGCGAATTTGTCGACATCGAGTCCGGCGGCAATGCCGGCGCGAATATATTCGACACCATCGGCGAGCGTGTAGGCGAGTTCCAGATCCTGCGTCGCGCCAGCTTCCTGCATGTGATAGCCGGAAATCGAAATCGAATTGAATTTTGGCATATGCTGCGACGTATAGGCAAAAATATCCGAGATGATGCGCATCGAGGGCAGGGGCGGATAAATATAGGTGTTGCGCACCATGAATTCTTTTAAGATGTCATTCTGGATCGTGCCCGACAATTTGTCTTGG